>Ga0206118_100103_pt1 | contig 114211 bp, 88 predicted proteins | sample 3A20Ametagenome_FD_177999 | JGI IMG/M metagenome (GOLD analysis project Ga0206118, IMG submission 177999) | Enriched microbial communities from leaf-cutter ant dump, University of Wisconsin, Madison, United States - 3A20A | ecosystem: Environmental > Terrestrial > Nest > Insects nest > Nest dump...
CGGTCCGCTCCATGCATAGGAGATACCGCCACTGGCGCTAAGAGAGACGGTAGAGCCGACACAGGCGGGGTTAGGATCGATGGAGATGGTTCCCTGCGGAGATGGATTGACCAGAACGGTCGCTGTGACAGGTGTACCTGTACAGCCATTGGCTGACGGAGTGATGGTAAAGGTTACGGTCACAGGCGATGAAGTATTATTGGTCAGCCAGCCGGATATATTACCCGAGCCTGCAGCAGGGATCCCTGTCACAGATGCCGTATTGTTACGTGTCCACGTATATGCCGTACCTGATACTACTCCGCTGAGCACGATGGTCGTGATCGCATCGCCCGAACAGATGGTCTGAGAAGCGGGAGTAGCTACCGCATTCGGTACAGGATTGACGACAACAGTTGCTGTGACAGAAACTCCTGTACAACCGTTGGCTGTAGGTGTGATGGTGAAAGTCACCGTCACGGGTGCGGAGGTTGTGTTGGTCAGCGAGCCGGATATGTTACCCGATCCTGAGGCAGGAATACCAGTTACGGAAGCCGTATTATCTCTCGTCCACGTATAGGTGGTGCCTGATACGCCACCACTCAGAACAATGGTCGTGATAGCACTGCCCGTACAGATCGACTGCGTCGCCGGTGTAGCCACCGCATTCGGTGTAGGGTTGACCAACACTGTCGCCGTGACAGGAGTTCCCGAACAACCGTTGGCTGTAGGTGTGATGGTGAATGTGACCGTCACGGGGGAACTGGTTGTATTGGTCAGCGTACCGCTGATATTGCCGGAACCCGAGGCAGCGATACCTGTTACGGAAGCGGTGTTGTTACGTGTCCATGTATACGTCGTGCCGGACACAGGACCGCTCAATGCGATCGTCATAATAGCATTACCGCTGCAAATCGTCTGCGAAGCAGGTGTCGCCACCGCCGTTGGTGTAGGATTGACCAGGACGGTCGCTGTGATAGGATCCCCTGTACAGCCGTTGGCTGACGGAGTGATGGTAAAGGTTACCGTCACGGGAGCGGAGGTCGTATTGACCAGCGAGCCGCTGATATCTCCGGATCCGGAGGCAGCGATACCTGTCACAGATGCCGTATTGTCGCGCGTCCAGGAGAAGGAAGTACCGGCGACATTACCGGTAAGCGCGATCGTCGTAATAGCATTACCGCTACAGATGGTCTGTAATGCAGGCGTGGCTACTGCATCAGGTGTTGGATTGACTACAACAGTTGCAGTTACAGGAGTTCCTGTACAGCCGTTGGCTGTAGGCGTGATGGTAAAAGTGACAGTTACCGGAGCTGTGGTAGTATTGGTCAGCGAGCCGCTGATATCCCCGGATCCGGAGGCAGCGATACCTGTTACGATTGCCGTATTGTCGCGCGTCCACGTATACGTCGTGCCTGCTACGGCACCGCTCAATGCGATGGTCGTAATAGCGCTGCCGCTGCAGATGGTCTGCGTCGCAGGTGTAGCTACTGCTACAGGTGTAGGGTTGACTGTTACCGTAGCCGTGATCGCTGTACCCGGGCAGCCATTGGCTGATGGTGTAATGGTAAAGGTTACGGTTACGGGGGCAGAAGTTGTATTGGTCAGGGAGCCGCTGATATCTCCGGACCCGGAGGCAGCGATACCCGTCACGGTCGCCGTATTGTCGCGCGTCCACGTATATGTCGTGCCTGCCACAGCGCCACTGAGCGCGATCGTCGTGATAGCATTACCACTGCAGATGGTCTGTGACGCAGGCGTGGCTACTGCATCAGGTGTTGGGTTGACTGTAACAGTTGCCGTGACAGGAGTTCCTGTACAGCCGTTGGCTGTAGGCGTGATGGTAAAGGTGACAGTTACCGGAGCTGTGGTTGTATTGGTCAGGGAACCGCTGATATCCCCGGATCCGGAGGCAGTGATACCTGTTACGGAAGCCGTATTGTCACGCGTCCACGTATACGTCGTGCCTGCTACGGCACCGCTCAATGCGATGGTCGTAATAGCGCTGCCGCTGCAGATGGTCTGTGACGCAGGTGTAGCTACTGCTACAGGTGTTGGGTTGACTGTTACCGTAGCCGTGATCGCTGTACCCGGACAGCCGTTGGCTGACGGAGTGATGGTAAAGGTTATCGTCACGGGAGCGGAGGTTGTATTGATCAGGGAGCCGCTGATATCTCCGGATCCGGAGGCAGCGATACCTGTTACGGTTGCCGTATTGTCTCGGGTCCATGCATATGTCGTGCCTGCTACAGCGCCACTGAGCGCGATCGTCGTAATAGCGCTGCCGCTGCAGATGGTCTGTGACGCAGGCGTAGCTACTGCATTTGGTGTGGGGTTGACCGTAATTGTAAAAGTGATTGGTGAGCCGGTACAGGTTAACCCTCCATTGGTATATGAGGCAATTACGGTAACAGTAGCTATCACCGGTATACTCGAAGTATTTAAAGCCGTAAATGACGGGATATTACCGGATCCTGCGGCAGCAAGGCCTATGGAAGGAGCACTATTTACCCAATTGTAAATTATAGTGCCTCCTGTGGAAGGGCTACCGAAATTAATTGCTGTTGTATTAGAACTGTTGCAAACAACCTGGTCGGATACTGGATTAATTGTCGGATCCGGGTTAACAGTAATTGTAAATGAGACCGGTGTTCCCAGGCATTCTGAGCTGCCTCCGCTAATACTTGGAGTTACTGTGATGGTTGCAACGACCGGAGCATTTGTTGTATTAACCCCGTTGAATGAAGGAATATCACCTGTTCCACTGGCTGCAAGGCCTATAGAAGGTGTATTGTTGATCCAGCTGTAAACCGTACCTGATACAGGGCCGGAGAAATTAACCGGTGAAGTAGGGGCACCATTACAAACAGTTTGATTTTCTACCAGGTCAGCAATTGGTTCCGGATTAACAGTTATTGTAAAAGTAACCGGGTTGCCGGTACATGTAAGACCATTGGCAGTATAAGAAGGTGTCACTATAATAGTGGCAGTTATTACCGTATTAGTTGTATTGATTGCTGTAAATGGCAGGATATCACCTGTTCCGCTGGCTGCAAGGCCTATAGAAGGTGTATTGTTGATCCAGCTGTAAACCGTACCTGATACAGGGCCGGAGAAATTAACCGGCGCTGTTACCTCATCGTTACAAACATTCTGGTTGGCCACTGCATTTACAGTTGGCACAGGATTAACGGTAATAGAGCCGTTTGCTGTTGCTGTTCCGCAACCACCTGTTAAGGTTACGGTATAATTAAATGGCGAACCAGTTGCTGTGGCAGGTGAGCCACTGATGGTCACCACATTGTTAGTCCAGCTACCGGTTACACCTGGTGGAAGCCCGCTAAAGGTTGCGCCTGTGGCAGTTGTTGTAGTATAAGTAATGTCGGTGATCGGGGCATCGATACATACAGTTTGGGTATTGGTACCCGGGGCAGAAGAAAGCGTGATCGTATTGTCCGGTGTTATGGTAACCGTTGGTGTACCAGATAATACAATGCTGCATGAAGGTACCGGTGCGTCTAACTGCCAGGTTCCTGACAGGGCGGTAGCGTTGATGGCATTCGCAGAATAATCTCTTGCATTGCCTGAGCCTTCGGTGATCCACCAGCTCGCAACCAATGTAGGATTGCCTGTGCTGGTGAGGTATGCCGACTGGTTAGCAGAGATCTGCGCCTGGGTACGGACACTGCTCCATACCCTTACGTTATCCAGGTTTCCTTTGAACCGATTAAAATTACCTGATGCATCTGAACCAATATGGCCACCGCTGGCGGTTACGTCAATGGCAGGTACGCCGGTTACCATTCCTATAGAAGTACCATTGACAAAAAGCTCTACCGTACCTCCGGAATAAGTACTTGCTATATGATACCAGTTACCATTCACAAAATTAAATGGCCTTGAAAAATCACCTGCATTATGCCGCGTAAAAGTGAGCTGTGTCTGATTGGCACTGATGCCCAAAGCATAAGAACCGTCTTTATTGAAAAGGCGGGCAAAACCTGAATTGCCATCCGGCTTGATCCAGCCTTCGATAGTGAAGTTATCGGTCACATTCAGTGCGCTGGCCTGCGGGATCGCAAAACCCGACTGTGAACCATTCAAATAAACTGAATATTTATCGGTTTCCGCCAATACATTATAAGTTGTATTCACAGAAATATTGCCTGTGCTGAAATTGACAGGTGCGCCTGTTCCCACAACCGGCCCGTCAACAAAAACATTGCCGGCGCTATTACGCAATGTATAGCTGACACCCGGATCTGAAGCGCCCACAGTGATGGTTGAAGCGGCTCCGCTGCAAACGCTCACAGGAGAAGCGGTCACCGTCTGATCGGTTATCGGGCAGGCAATGATTACCAGCGTATAAGTAGTACCGTCACCGAAGCAGCCGTTCGCATCGGTTGCCCTCACCACGATCGGAAAAGTACCGGTTTGCGTTGGCATACCGCTCAATACACCGGATGCAGAAAGTGTCAGGCCGGTTGGTAAAGTGCTGGTTGTGCTGAAAGTAATGGCACCGTTACCGCCTGTTTGTGTAAAGGTTTGATTGAAAGGAATATTCAGCTGACCTGTTGTTATAGCAGGGTTAGTTACCGTGATCGTCTGACAGCTGACTATCAATGTATAGGTAGCACCGTCAACGAAGCAGCCGTTTGCATCGGTTACCCTGACTACAATAGGGAAAGTTCCGAATTGTGTTGGTGTACCGCTCAGTACTCCGGCTGCAGAAAGTGTCAGGCCGGTTGGTAAAGTGCTGGTTGTACTGAAAATAATGGCACCGTTGCCGCCTGTTTGCGTAAAGGTTTGGCTGAAAGCTATTCCCACGGTTCCGGTGGTCACACCGGGATTAGTTACCGTAATCGTCTGACAATTGATCATCAGGTTATAGGAAGCGCCTGTTCCTGTACAGCCGTTCGCATCGGTTGCCTGCACTACGATCGGGAAGGTGCCTGGTTGTGTTGGTGTACCGCTCAGCACTCCGGATGCAGAAAGTGTCAGGCCGGTTGGCAAAGTGCTGGTTGTGCTGAAGGTAATTGGTGCCAGTCCGCCCGTAGTGGTAAAGGTCTGGCTGAAAGCCGTGCCTACGGTTCCCGTTGTTGTAACCGGGTTATTCACCGCCGGTGCTGCCGGCACTGCATTGATCGCAACAGGGTTGCCTGTATAATTGGTGAAACAGGTTGGATGAGCCTGAAGGCGAACCCTTATATTAATGTTAGTTGACGGTGCAATACCAGTGAAGGTGGCAGAGGTCTGGAAGTTGGTTCCGTTGTTTACGCTGTATTCCAGTGTGCCGGCACCTGTTGCATTTACGACAACCGTAGCGGTAGGTGTACTGCACGTAGGCTGGGTTATGGCAGGAGCAGTAACCACCGGAGGTTCATTCACTGTAAGCGTGGCGGCATTCGAAGTCAATACCCCGCAGAGACCGGAAACTACTACACGATAGGTATAGCCGCTCATCGCTGAAGTGGCTGGGTTAACAGTATAGGAAGCGCCTGTTGAAGCGCCGGCAGCGTCCACAAAGCCCGAACCGTCGTTGCTCTGCCACTGGTAACTAAGCCCTGCACCCGTAGCCATAACCGAGAAGGTAGCGCTTCCCGAGCCGCAAAGTGTTACGTCGGCAGGCTGTGTTCCGATAGCCGGGGGGCTATTGACTGTTATGGTAGAGCTGGTCACTACAGTATTTTCCACGAGTGGAACAAACACTGCATTTGCTGAAGCATTGCCTGCAGTTCCGTTGGAGGTAAAGGTAGCCGTAGCGGTACCGTCGGGCTGTATGGTTGACTGTGCGCCTGAGATAGTGCCCAGCACAGGATTATTAAATGTAATAGGCAACCCGATCAGCGTGGTGAGATTGGCTGTCGGTATTGCCGTACCTGCGGAATTGGTAAGGAAGCTGGCTGTCAGGGTGCTGGTATTGCCCGGGCCGAAAGCGGTAGGGCAGATGCTGTTTGGAGATGCGGTATGCCTCAACTGTAGCCAGGTGCTTACATTAAGCGTTCCTGCTCCGCCTGAACCTACAATGGCTGCTCTGTTGCAACCTGCCACGGTAGGCCCGTTGTTACAGCCCCACCAGTTGTTGGTAGCGGCAACGCTGCCTGCAGCGCTGGCCATAGCAAGACCGCTGGTACTAACATTGGAAGCTGTGTTGCCTACAATACGGTTGTATAATATGTTGACTACCCCGGTCGCACCGAAGGAATTGTTTGCATGGATCGCACCGCCCGTACCGGAAGGAGCACTGTTGCCAGTGAATGTATTTCTTTGAATCGAAACGGAAAAAGACTGGCCGGTGGTCGCACCCTGTGCCGCAAAGCCCACGGCACCGCCATTACTGCCTGTCGCCGTTACCGTATTGTTGGTAAAAACAGAATTGGTGATCGTCATACTCCCAGTCAGGTTGGCAAAATTCTGCAGGAAATAATATACGGCGCCTCCATCGGAAACAGGATTACTGTTATTACTGAACGTACACTGGTCAATGGTCAGCGCACCACCGCCTGACATATTGATAGCCCCACCGGTTGTGCCGGCCGTAGCTGCAATAGTATTGTTATCGAAGGTACAGTTGTTGATGGTAAGCGCATTGGAAGGCCCGCCCGCGAGGATAGCACCGCCGCCGTAAATATCGGATGTAAGCCGTCCACCCGTAAAGCGCAATCCCGTTAAGGTTGTTAAAACGTTGGCAACCGTTCCGGGAGGATTGATGAAGAAGATACGGTCCTGTTGCGTGGTGGTCATGCTGATGACTGTGGTTGCAGCTCCGGCACCGCTGATCGTAATATTCTGCGCGCCATTGCCAAATATGATGGAGCCACGCACCAGATTATAGGTTCCGGCAGGAACGTTAATTGTATGTGTGCCACCGGTGGCGTCTGCCGCCTGTATGGCAGAACGCAGGGTTACCTGTCCCACACCTGCGCCGGCGGTAATTACACCTGTACTGTTGTTGATAGCCGTGTAAGCAAAATCCGTGGTAGATGTTACATTATAAGTCAATGCCGACACAGTTCCGGAAAAGCACATTATGAAAAAGGCAAGCAGCACATAAATCAATCCGGGAGGTTTGGGTAACAGGCTGAAAGCTGTTGTTTTTTTATTGTCTAAATGTTTCATATGTTTCACACATTCTAATTAACCTATAAAAAATACATCACAGTGTCCACTACTGCTGCTAACAAGTAATGACCGGAGTATTATTCAATAAATAAAAAATAAGTAGGAACGCCCGCTTTGTCCGTTTAGCCCCTTGGAGGAAAAATGCCCTGTAAAGCAATACAGAAATTCATCACCTGGTAAGGCATCATGTTATTGTGAGGCTGGCTGCCACCTGCCATTGATAAAGCCATTGGACTCATCATGGTAGAAGAACCGATATTGTCCGCGAAAAAATTAGGCGCAGGTCGTTGCGTACCCGGATTGCCCCATACCTGCCCGTTGGGATCAGCAATGTTCCCCCCCGTTTTGGCATTTGCAGTATGCACGTGCTGCGGCATTTCTGTATTTATGAGTGTTACAGCTTGTTCACCACCGGTCTCACCAATATAACGATCTGTAAGTCCCGGGCCCTGACCGTAATGCAATGCTGCAGAGCCCTGCAGGTTAGGAAGGGCGAAGGTGCTTTTGCCATCACCGCCATACTGGGTACCCAGCAATGAAAAAAGCGCTGTGTTCTGGCTGATAGGCAACAGCTGGCCATTGCATTGCGCCCAGCCTCTCGGGGCGAAATTACAACCGAACATTTTTATTTCTGCTACAAATGGATCCATGATAATATTTTTTTGAGGTTTAAATCTTAAGGGTTAGTTAGGGGAAGGATATACGCCGACAAGCGCAATACAGATATTCAATGTCAGGTAAGGCGCCATATTATTATGCGGCTGATTACCACCCACTGACGAAACCGCCTCAGCAGACATCAGTTCATTGGGTGTTCCGCTATATGGCGCAAAGCCTGTATTACTGGCCCAAAAGGCATTCGCAGGCGTTGCAACATTAGGAGCATTGGAGCTGGCTAAGGCCATGTGTGTATGCTGCGGCATTTCAGCCATTGTAATAGTGTGTGCCTGTTCGCCGCCCGCTTGTCCCTGTATCAGGCCGCTGCCGGTATGCATAGGTACACGTCCCTGCAGGTTGGGTAGCCCGAAAGTGGTCTGACCGTTGCCGCCATAAGTAGTACCCAACAGCGAAAACAATGCCTGATTCTGGTTGATCGGTAATAGCTGGCCATTGCATTGTGCCCAGCCTTTCGGGGCGAAGTTGAAAGAAAATATCTTTAGTTCGGACATATAAGGTTCCGTTGCCATAAGAGTTATTGTTTTAATGGTTAATATTATAAATTTCAGCTCGGTGAAGGATATATCCCGAATAAGGAGATAATGTAATTCACCACCTGGTAAGGGATCATGTTGTCATGCGGCTGGCTTCCTCCGGCAGGTTGAACAGATGCAGGATTCATCACGAGATTGCCCGGCGCGGCGCTATAAGGCATGCCTGAAGTGCTGGCTCCCCATACATTACCAGAAGGGCTGTCACTGCCACCGACGGTTGCACCTGCAGGGATATGCGTATGCGAAGGTATCTGATTGAGCGTAAGCGTAACCGATTCTGTACCGGCGTTCTGGCCGATCACAAAACCGTTTGTCATGTGTAAAGGTACCCGGCCACGGAGGTCGGGAAGTCCGAATGTAGATTGACCATCACCGCCATAAGTGGTGCCGATCAGATTGAAAAGTGTCTCGTTCTCTGCAATGGATAATATCTGTCCATCGCAGCTTGCCCAGCCTGCAGGGGCAAAATTGCCGCCAAACATCCTGATTTCTCCAACAAAAGGGGTTGCCATAAAGTGTTAGTTTTAGTTTAATTTAAAATATTAACAAAAAGGTGTCAAGTGTGGTGTCACAAAACATTTGATATGTATACTTACATACTACATATTAAATGTTTTCTATCATAAATTGACAGGATAAAAATGTGAATTGATCAGATTCAGAAATAGTCGATTGTAAAGTTGATCGGCATAAAGTTAAATAATCTTATTTAAGATTGCAAGTTTTTAGCCATAAAAAAAATTGTTTTATAAAAACCAGTATAAAATGAGGTAATCAAAGCGTTGTAAAACAGTTGCCTGGCACTACTCCCAGTTGCCTAAGCCTTCCCGCAGGAAAATAGCCCTCGTCAATATATACGTATTTCAACTGCAGGATCGTACGGTCTTTCAGAGCGATACTGATGCCGTCGTCCTCCATGGCTATTATTGTTCCCGGGCGGGGAAGATAGCCTGTGCCCGGAGCACTGGATTCAGCAGCCTCAAGCAATCTTATTATTTTATTGTTAAGTCCCGAGACCGCTCCTTTATTCCAGGGGTTGCAGGAATTAATCAGGGCAATAATTGTTGCCGCATCCATCTCTTCCCAGTTTACCGTAATGTCGGCGGATGTCTGCCGCTTAAAATAACGCGCTTTTGTTTCATCCTGGGGCCGGGAAGGAATGGCAATTCCCAAACCCGCCATCTTTACCAGTGTACCGGTCAGCCTGGTTGCCAGCTCAGCAAGCTTATTGTTTAAAATACCATAAGTATCCGCAGGGTCAAGCTTCATCATTTCGACAATTACTATCTCTCCCGCATCCATTCTGTCCGCTAAGCGATGGATGGTCACACCTGCATGGCTTTCCCTGTTCCTGATCTGCCGGAAAACCGGATCTGATCCGCGGTATGCAGGCAGCGGCCCCGGGTGCACATTAAAAAAACCATTGACGGGCAGGTTATATAAAGAAGGTGGGAGCCTGTAACTGAAGGTCATGATAAAGCCCAGGTTGATCCCGTTCTCCTTAATGATCCTGCTTAGCTGGTCTACATAAGCTTCTTTGTCAAGCTTCAATACCGGGATGCCGGTACCTTTCAGCAACTGTTGCACTTCTTCGAGGAGCTCTTCACAATGAACCGGAATTCCCACCACAGCAAGCTGCCCGGCAAACACGAAGTCTCGCATAGCCGGGATCGCAAACCGGCCACTGCACAACAGTAATATCTTAATAGCGTTCATATATCAGTAACAAAGATAAGTATTTGTCCAGCCTGAAACCGCGCCTTCCGTAGGTTCCTGTATAAACGCTTCCCATTCCTTTGCAGTGTTATCTATCCACACTATCTCCCGCTTCCCCTGCCCGGCAGCAATACTGTATTTGCCCACCGGCGCCTGGTAAAATTGTGTCTTCGGATCTAATTTCAGAATCCCTCTCGGGCTATCCAGTTCCAGTTTTTTCAGCTCGTCCACTATGGCCCCGCCATCGGCGTACCTTCCTTCAGCGCGTATAAGTACCTGCTGCAGGATCATACCGGTCTCCCATCCCAGCAAAGCAAAAATATCTGGTTCTTTTTTTATTTTCCGGTGCCATATTCCTACAAATTCCAGGTTTGCTTTTGTTTCCATATCTGCCTTCCAGGGAAGGTAGCCTTCTATAGAAAATCTATTGCCGACATCAGGCGCGACCAGCGCTTTTTCTTCCAGCATCATCGGTGATACAAACAGGCTAAGTCCGTCTGCGCCTTCATATTTGTTTAATAATTTATATAACAAAGCTGCGGGTTTTGTATCAAAAATACAGAGCAGCTTACGGGTAGCCGTATCTGCAGACAGGAACCCGGTAACAGCGCTAATGGTAAAGCTGTCGTCATAAAGGCCATTGTTTACATCATTGAACATGATATTACCCCCATACCTGGCGAAACTTTTGAGCATGGCTGCTGCATGCAGGTAACCGCAATCGTAAAAGGTAGTTGCAGCAAGGGCATTCGTATTTCCACCCCGGGCGGCAAGTCCGCCGGTAAGCCAACAAAGAAAAGCATGCTGCAGGTTCAGTTGTATGATATTAGCCTGTGGCACCCAGTTGATTGGGTAATTGGCACCGGGATTTACCACGATGAGCAGCTTGCCGGTAGCGTACAGCAGGGGTTTCAACATTTCCAGAACCCGTTCATCAATGTATGCTACCAATACATCCACCGCTTCCATTACCAACAGCTTCTCGGCAAGGAGGTATACTTCTTTTTCCGAGCCGCCAAACCCCACACTTTCCGAAATAAAATTATACTGATCAGCGATGCCTTCTTCCTTGAGAAAAGTTTTCAGGCCTTCTATATAAGATATGCCTACACCGGGATGTGCAGCAGAACGGGGAAATAATATTCCGATATTCATTTAACAAAAATGGTTTAAGTCAGGCGAATTAAAGTTATTTTATCTTTAAAACAAAATATAATTTAGTATATAATTTCAAATCAAACCAGGACATTCACATTCGTAAAGCACTAACTTAAAACAGGCAGACTATCCTGGAAAAATTTCTGCGCCTGAATTGCTGTGACAGCCAGATCGTCATCGGGATGATTGATCCTGTTACCGGTGGCGTATGCCGTGATGATCCCATGCCCTTCCCCCGGTATAGATCGGATAAGAAGCTGATCATACCATATACCATTTGGTCGACTGCAGGGCTACCCTTGCCGTCTTTTTAACAGACATATATTAATATAGTGTCAACAGTGTAGCTTGTAATTCCAGGCCGGTATCATATAAAAATAAGTACATTGCAGGATCAACGAATCACTGTGACATCGCCTTTGTACAGCAACGTGGCGCCATCAAGGAATAAAACCTCGGCAGCCCATGCAAACACACCACTTTCCACCATTTTATCCCGGTAATATCCATTCCACCCTATGTCCCCGGATGGTTTATAATTCCTGGCTTCATAGATCAGGGCACCCCAACGGGAAAATATTCTGAATGATCTTATCTCAGCAACTTCATCCCCGGCAAACACCGCCAGAAGATCATTGACACCATCCTCATTGGGAGTGAATGCATTTGGCACAAAGACCCGCCGTCTTTCCTCCACCCTTACGGTCAGAGAGTCTTCATCCACGCATCCGTCATGGGATGTGACCCTGATTAAATATGTCGTCGTCGTATAAGGCCTGGCGACGGGGTCAAGACAATCATCGCAACTCAATCCGGCAGAAGGTAACCATACGATCTGATCCGGAGAGGCATCTACTTCCGCATCCAGTTGAACCTCTTCTGATAAAAGAATCGATCGATCTCGGCCGGCATCTACTTCCGGAATTATTTTTCCATTGAGCTCTACCCGGGCCGAATCCTTACATCCATTGCCATCGGTCACAAAAATCATGTATTGTCCTTCAGCTACTCCTGTAAAAACATTATTTGAAGACTCCGCATATCCCATCTTGTATTTGTATGGCATAATCCCGCCCTGAACATTCCTGACAGAAACCGAGCCTGTCGCCGGACCGGAACAATCCGGATCGATTTTGTCAACGGAAAAGCTCATCTCCGGCGCCTGGTTAACATTAATCACCTGTATCAGCGCACAACCATTGGCATCAGTTATCGTTACTTCATAATCTCCGGCACTGAGTGATGCAATACCAGCTGTGGAAGCGCCTGTTGACCACTGATAAGACATCGGCCCTTTGCCGCCTGCCACTGCAATGTCGATCCTGCCGTCAGCACCTCCATAACACGATATATTATACCCCGAATGATCCGATAGATCCGCTGACAAAAACAATGGATCAGGCTGAAGCACAGTCCCTGAGAGTATAACATCATTTCCAAAATTATCCGCGATGGTGACCAGGTATGTTCCTGTGCTTAGTCCAGTCAATATGATCTCTTCCCCCGAGTTGTCAATATGGCCTGTACCATTGATATTGCTGTTCAGCTTTTCCCACCGGTAACTAAACGGCGCAGAGCCGTCTGTAATCAAAAATCTCAACCTGCCGTCTTTATAGCCATAGCAGCTTACATCCGTAACATCGGATGCGCCTTTCATCTCGCAGACCACAGTCGTCAGATCAAGATTGATCAAACTATCACAGCCAAGAGAATTGGAGATAGTAATCGAAAAACGGCCCGGTTGAAAAAAAGGAATACCTCCGACATAAAGGCTATCCCCTTCACATATACTGGCAGATATATCTGCCGTAGTAACGTTGGTGCTGGTAAGCTGCAGACTCAGTACACTATCACAACCGTTTTGATCTTTATACAAAAATTCGTAGTTACCGGCAGATGTCAACTGGTGCTGTCCATCTACCACGTAGCTGCTGCCCTCACATATCGTAGCTTCCAGATGGGTGACCTGCTGCGGTCGGACAAATACCTGCTTACAGGAGGGTGGCGCTTCGTCACACGCATTGGAAGCGGTGCAGCACAGTTGATGTTCCCCTGCAACCGGGAAGGTCAGGCTGACATTGATGCCTTTGTCGGGCATAGGCTCTCCGTCGACCGTCCATTCATAGATGGTGGCTCCGGTTTCTCCCGATGTAGAGAAATGGTCCGGCTCACCCAGGCATACTTCATCCGGCCCTGAAAGCACACCAGAATCATTGAGCGGCATCACCTGCGTGCTGCCTTCCAGCACTTCAAACGTCCAGTCACAGACAGAGCCTCCGCTCCCGTCCATGACGATATAATAGTACTGTCCGATAGTGAGCGGAACGACATTCTGAAAAACAGCCGAAGTATTGGGTGCCACGGGATCGTTAGCACCGCCACGGCAATTACTTACCAAGCGGTAATTATCACAGTCGATCCCCTCATAGATGCCAAGCTCCAGTCCCCTGTTCATGTTGCAGTTTGATACACTCAGGCGGATCTTGAGGTCAGTGCTTCCCGCTATAAAGGCGATCCACTTGGCATTGTGCAGATAGGTCGTGCAAAAGCCCGGAGGGGCTTCTCCCTTACCGCCCGACCCGTTTCTTCCCGTATAGCCGTCGATATTGCATATGATACAGGCCTGGTTACAGAATGAGGTCATAACCGGAGGATCAGCACACGGCTGCGGCTGGCCGTATGTTATGACAGCCGGAAAGGAAACGGTAACGACCAAAAACAGCTTCAAGTAAAAATAAAAAACTCGCATATGCCTTATACAGGGACCAGTCCCGGATTAAAATATTGAATATAAAGCTAAGTGAATATTTCTCTTTTGACGATGAATTTCCGAAAAACCCTCAGGCAAACCTCACCTCTATGGCATACATTTCCGGGCCGTAGACGGAAGCATACCGGCCGAGCAGGGATATTTCAGCGCAGCCGATGACATCAAACAGCCTGCGGGCGCTTTTGAGACTCAACGGATAAGGCACCCAGGGATTGGCAATGTCCGTATCATATTCTATAATGATAAAGCGGGGATCGGCGGTAAAAAACGTTTTTATCTTTTCCAGAAAGGTTACCCGGTCTGCTACATAGTGCAGCGAGTTAGCCATAAGGATGCCATCAAGTCCGTGAAGCTCAAATGCCGGATGCGTAAAATCGGCTGCCATACAATCTATCTCTATACCCTGATACATGATCTCCGGCTTCCGGAGGTCGACGGCATATATCCGGCTTCTCCTGTCAAGACAGGATGCCAGGGCGACGGTAAAGGTACCGGTGCCACAACCCAGATCAGCCCAGTTTTGTTTACCAGTCGTATGAAGCAACGCAGGCTTTATAAGATTGGCTGCATCTTCGTGAAGCATTATACTGGAACGCCTTTCGAGTGTTATTGATTAAAATGCTGCCAGCCCTGTGCCTTCAACCGGTGGAAATTTCCGCCTGATGTCTCCAGCATGATGCCATCATCCTCAGTCAGGATGGATCCTATGACATATACATCATCGAGATACTGGAGCTTCTCTGAATCTTCAGGATCGACGGTAAACAGCAGCTCATAATCTTCCCCGCCGTTGAGAGCACAGGTTATGGGGTCCATGCGGAACTTGACCGCGAGCTCTTCCGTCATGGCGTGCAGGGGCACCTGCGCTTCATGTATCACAGCCCCGACCTTGGATTGACGGCAGATATGGAAAACTTCGGATGCCAGGCCATCAGAGATGTCGATCATTGCGGTCGGCCGGATACCTGCACCTTTCAACATGCTGATCACATCACCGCGGGCTGCCGGCTTCAGCTGCCTGCCGACGACATAGGCATAGTCCGCCAGGTCGGGCTTGATGCCGGGATCATCCAGAAAAAGCGCTTTCTCGCGCTCGAGAATTTGTATGCCGATAAAGGCGGCTCCCAAATCGCCCGATACACAGAGCAGGTCACCTGGCCGGGCCGTATTTCTATACACGATATCTTCTTTAGGCGCATGGCCGATAGCAGTTACGCTGATGATCATACCTTTGCTGGAGGAAGAGGTATCGCCGCCTACAAGGTCGACACTGTAACGCTTACACGCGGCACGGATACCTTCATAGAGCTCATCCAGGCTCTCCAGGCTGAAACGGTTGCTTACACCGATCGAGACCGTGATCTGGGCAGGAGTGGCATTCATGGCATAGATGTCGGAAAGATTGACGACGACGGCCTTATAGCCCAGATGCTTAAGAGGAGTGTACATCAGGTCGAAATGAATGTTCTCGATCAGCAGATCGGTGCTCACCACTATTTCTTCACCCTGCGGATACCTGATAACCGCCGCATCGTCACCGACGGATCTGACCGTCGAGGGATTGACCGTTTCAAAATCACCGACGAGGCGGTTGATCAGCTCAAATTCGCCCAATGAGCCCAGTTCAGTACGTGTATTTTCCGACATGATAAACTTTTTTTGAAGTGGTTACCGGATTCCAAAAAGCTGGCTTCAGGATCAGACCGGCATCTGCCGCATCTCCTTTATCCCGCCTGCTCTTTTAATATTTCTGAACACGCCTGCCAAAGATTTGTTTCGGGTACCGGCGCTTCAAAATTATTGATTTCTTTGGTAACAGGATGAGCAAAGCTCAGTTTCCAGGCATGCAGCCCAATGCTCCTGTCCTTATTGCCTCTTCTGGCGCCGTACTTGACATCGCCCTGGACAGGACACCCGGCAGCAGCCAGCTGCGCCCGGATCTGGTGGTGACGGCCGGTTACCGGCTGCAGTGCAACGAGGGTATATTTGTCTGTCCTGCCGAGCACACGGTAGTGTGTCGTCGCTGTCTTTCCCTCACCCTCCCCGTCTGCTGGACGGGCCCTGGTCTTATTGAATTTACCGCCGGTCGTTCCGATCGTATGTACCAGGCTGCCTTCCGCCTGAGGAAGCTGGTTTTCGACGATAGCGAGATATGTTTTCCTCACCTCATGGTTGCGAAACAAGGCGCTCAGCCACGCCGCGGAATTAGGATTTTTGGCCAGGAGCACCAGTCCCGACACTGGCCGGTCGAGCCGGTGCACAAGGAACAGCCTGTGATGAAAATATTTCTCGCACAGGTCCATGAGGCTCACGTCGCCCGTCTTGTCGGGCTGAACCGGCTGACCACCTGACTTATTGATGATACAGAACTGGTGATTTTTGACCAGAACCTGGCTGCTGAACTGCATTATTTTATTTCTTCGTAGTCCGTGTATTCGACTTCCTTACCGGAAGGGCGGGGAGCATTACTATTCCGAGACTGCTCTCTTTCGTCTTTGGCTCCGTTAACGAGGCCAATACGGTACATCCTGTATATGATATAAAAGACAGCTAATAGAACAATAAATTTCACAATGAGTCGATTAGAGTCACAAAGCTACATAAAAGTGTCAAAATAACCTCTTTTTTGAAAGAACATCAGGAGTGGCACAAAACGTTTAAACCACAGTGGACACAGAGTTATACACCGAGGGTATAGAGTAAAATAATACCTGCGAGCGCTGGGCTTATCCGGGATCTGCCTGTTAATCCGGCTCGAATCCGAGGATAAAGCTGAATTTGCCATACTGTGTCCACTTGGCTCCGTCCCTGATCAGATCGGTCTTATCGAAGCCAAATCCATAGTCAAATCCAAGGATACCGAACATAGGCAGGAAGACCCTGAGGCCCAGACCGGTCGAACGCTTCAGGTCGAACGGACGGAAGTCGCGGATCTTGTTCCATGCATTTCCTCCATCCAGGAAGCCAAGCACAAAGATCGAAGAAGAAGGGCTGAGCGTAATGGGATAACGCAGCTCCATGGATATCTTGTTGAATACCGCCGCACCATCGCTCGTCACCTTGTTGTCGGCCCGGACGTCTTCGACCGTGTAGCCGCGTAGGGCGATGATATCCTTACCCACGATGCCTGTGTTCTGGTTGGAAAGACCGTCGCCGCCCAGCTCAAAGCGCTCAAACGGTGACAGCCCTACATACGAATTATAGAAGCCGATCATACCGGTCTTGCTTGAAACCTTCAGGACGAGCTTGCCGATGATGGATTTGTAGAACTCCAGGTCGAGGCGCCATTTGTGGTATTCAAGCCAGCGGAAACGCTGATCGAGTGTCAGGTCGGCATAGTCGGCGGCTGTCTTCCCGTTGAAAAGAGAATAAGGTGGCGTAAACTGTCCCGTAAGTGACACCCGCGATCCGTCGCGCGGGAAGATCGGGTCGGCTACGGTGGTTCGGGCGAGGGTCAGTCGCAGGTTGAAGTTATTAAAGGTTCCGCTCGAAACCGTAAACAGTCCCGGATAGTCCTTGAGCTTGTTCTGCTGGAGGTTGACCGAAGCATTAACCAGGAAGTTGTCATCAGGCCATTTAAGACGTGTGCCTATACCCATGGTGCCCGACACAATGGAGTAATAGCCGATGCTGTTATAGTTGGCATCAATGTTGGCATATCGTGTATAGAACCCGCCGATCGTCATCGATGTCGGCTTCTTGCCGCCCAGCCAGGGCTCGGTAAATGAGGCATTGTACGACTGGAAAAACCGTCCGTTGGTCTGTGCCCTTAACGACAGTCTCTGCCCATCACCCTGCGGCAACGGATGCCAGGCCTCTTTTTTGCCTATGTTTTTGACGGAGAAGTTGTTGAAGCTCACGCCCAACGTACCGATCAGCCCCTGGAAGCCACCGTATCCCGCTGACAGCTCCAGCTGGTCATTGGGCTTTTCTTCGACTGTATATTCGATATCGACGGTACCGGCTTTCTGGTTGACGGGTGTATTGATCCCTATGTTTTCCTGGTTGAAGTAACCGAGGTTGATGATCTCACGTTGGGAGCGGATGAGGTCGCTGCGGCTGAACTTAGCGCCGGGTCTCGTTCTGAGCTCACGGCGGATGACATTTTCATTGGTCCGGTCATTGCCTTTGATAACGACCTTGTCAATGGTAAACTGCGGACCCTCGAATACCCGCATCTCCAGGTCGATGGAGTCATCGCTGACGGCCGTCTCGACCGGGTCGACATTGAAGGCCAGGTAACCGTCATCCAGGTACAGCGAGCTCACGTCGGAGCCGTCCATGCTGAAGCGCAGCCTGCCGTCCAGCTTTTCCTGGTTGTACACGTCGCCTTTGCTGACACCCAGCCTGTTTTTGAGCTGCTCCTCTGTATAGAGGGTATTGCCTTTGAAGGATATGTCGCGGTAATAATATTTATTACCCTCATCTATGTTGATATGCACCCGGATATCCCCATCCTTCTCCCGCCACACGGAATCTGACACGATCCTGGCGTCACGGAAGCCGAGCGTGTTGTAGTACGCGATCATGGCCAGCTTGTCATCCTCGTATTTGGCTTTGTTAAACTTGGAAGAAGCGAAGAGGCGGCGTTTCACCTTGGTATCATCCAGCTTTTTGCGAAGCTTGGAGGCTTTGGCATTATGATTGCCTGTGAAGGTGACATCCTGTATCTTGACGCGCTTGCCACGGTCAACGGTATATACAAGGCGGACCTGGTTGAGAGAGGTATCCTGGCTGATCTCACGCACCTTAGCTGTGGCGTCGAGATAGCCCTTCTCGATGAAGAAGCTTTTGATGGCATTGATGGAGTTGATCTTGTTGTTTTCGGTCACAATGCCGCCCTTGAGCATAAAAGGCTCGATCTTTTTATTGAGGTCTTCATGGTAGGACTTTTTGATGCCGTTGAAGGACCAGCCCAGGAGACGTGGCCGTTCCTCTACCTTGATCTGCAGGAAGATCACTTCGCCGATGGTTTTTTCCTTGATGATCTCAACATTGGCAAAGAGCTTGAGGTTGATCAGGGCCCGGATGGCCTTTGTGATCTTAGGGCCCGGGACCTGGATAACGTCCCCGACGCGGAGGCCGGAGATGGTCCTGATAGCATTCTCGTCGCTGAATTTGGCTCCGACCACGGTCAGCGAACCGATCTCGTACATGTTTTCCCTGGTCTGCTGCGCTGTGCCCGGAGTAGGGTTCAGAGCCAAAAAGGACAGGAACAAAAACGAAGTAAGCAAATACTTAATATCTAAACGCATTGTAATCATAGTGTTATAACGATCCGGGCGTCTTTCATCCATAAATTGTGCATATTTCAACGATCTGAATATCAATTTTTTGAGGCGCAAATTTAGGTTTTTATTTGGGTTCTTCCATAACATTCCTGCCTAAAGCTGCATCATCCCGTATAATAATATCCGGGAAGCCGGATTCAGAACGCCCGGTGCGTACAAAAATTGTCTGCTTTGATTTTGTATTAACGGAGGAGGGTATGGTTTTGCTGCTGGTGATGGGTGAAAAACGCAGTGAAAAGGCGAGATCTTTCAGAAGAGGCTTCAGATAAGTTGTAATAGAGTCAATCACCCCGCTTAAATTGGTATTTCGATGCTTCAGTTCGTAATTTCAGGATGCCCACAAAATCCTTCTTCAAATTCCCAGGCTCCTCTCTGCTCTCCCATTTCCAATATTCTATATACTTCATGAATATCCGCATCAGGAGGAACATCAATGGCATATAAGCTTTTTGTAGCTCTTTCATATGTACATTTAAGCCTATCTAATATATCCCAATAAAATTCAAAATCTCCATTCTCTTGCAAAAATACCCTATAAGTCGAATGCCCACTATTTTTTATTTTTTTATCAAAAAACAATTGAATACCCACTTGTTTAGTAGCAATTATATCATAACAAGCCAGCCCGTAAGCAAAAAAAGGCACGTTCCATATTTCATAATAATCACCTTCTTTCATTGCCCATACGGGCTCCGTTCGGCCATCAGTATTTATTTCGATATAAATCTTATAATATTCGTTATCCTCCATTTCGACTATTTAAAGGTAAAAAAATCATACTTTTAAATGGTCTGAATTTTGGGAAGGGTTACACCCTCCATATAATCCTAAGGCAGGATTAAAAGTCAATATAAGGTGTAGGATATGCCGATGCTCTGCCGTCAGGGTCTACGAGTTTAATTGGATTACAAGCAATATAGTTATAAGGCGATAAAGAAGGGAAATCACCCATCATCGGATCGAGACTTAGACACTCCTGCTCATTTTCGCCTCGCTCGAGGCTTTGGGTTCGTTCCAATATGTGAGTTTTAAGCAGCCCATTGTCCAATAAAGATACTTTTTCTTTTAACTGAAAATATCAATAGAAAGAAAAAAGTTTCTGATAAAAGCAATCAGGTATTAAGCAGGTACATTTTCCCAACTTATAACCTGATTGCTATTACTCACTTTCAAAAAATTATTTGTAAAATTATCTCAACTTAGCTGCATACCTTTTCCTTACAATTCTGGATATGTAGCTATTAAGGCCTTGCCCTCTTTGAGCTAATGATTTCATTTCTTCAACATCTGCCACACCAGTCGAAGAATATGTATATAAATACTCTGAGTAATCCTTGAATCGAACCTTAATATAATCCAATCCAGTTTCGTAGGCATCAACACCTGAGTTGCCTGTTAAATTTAAATACTTTTTCATGTAAAAAAATTATAATTGTTAAAAACAAATCTAACAGTTATATATATTAATTAGTTCAATATGATTTAAAAATCAAAAACTTAGCTCGATTTTTTTTTGAGAAACTGTTCCCGACCGCAGGAAGGGGTTACGTTCTTAAAAAATAAGCAAACAACCGAAGGGCGTTAGTTTTCTTTTATTTTAACTTAGGGAAGCTACAGGGGATTCCAGTCGAACACCTTATACCATTCTTAGCGTTTTTAGATAATATTAAATAGCTGTATATCAGAAATTTATAAGTATTTTAGTTTTTAAAGAAATAAGTCTCCCTAGCTTGTTCCTTTATTTTTTGACATTTTGTTTAACAACGAAAACTACTGATAACTCATGCATACACAGGAACCAAATTGACGGCTATAGGTTACAACTCTTTACTTTCAAAATAACTTACAGTTCCGATCTTGCCTAGAATATCGACCAAGTTAGGTGACCGGTTCCCAGGATCATTTTCATCCGTGATTGTCATTCCTACATTTAGGCCGACTTGCTCGGTTTCCAGGTCGTCGATAATGATTTTAATTTCTTCACGCAGAAAGTAGTAATCGTAGGCGATCGTCTCCACTTCCGCCAATGTGATTTCACTAATGATGAAACGGTGTATAACACGGTTCCGATCTTCATATAATTCATATAGCGCATCGTACATATCATCGGTAATCACTCCTAAGGCCAATGCTTTTTTGTAAACATCTTTTTCGGATTTCTTCTTATCATTCGCCCCCTGATAGATCCATTCTCTTCCGATCACATCGTTTTTATCAATAATTTGCTGTTTTAAAACGATGCCTATACGTAACAAAGAATCAATCTGGTTACCGAATAGGCAAGTCGCTTCAAAAAAAGCCTTGTTTTCAATCGCCTTTTTCACAAGCAGATTGGAAGCACCTATGCCCTGTAAAAATATCTGGAACCGATGTGAGGTCACCAGATGCTCACGATGCTCTTCGGGTATTAAGTCAAAGGTAGAAAAGACCGTAAAGACGACTTTCAATTTATTCATTAACTCAATTTCCCTGTACTCCTTTTTATAATGTGGTCGGTAGGTAAACGTGAAATAAATATGATAGTAGCCATAAATAGTTGACCAGGCCTTGGTCACACAGTCATCATCCTGGGAATCTTTATGACCACGACAGTCGAAATCGCCGACTTGGGTTGGAGGTAAGTAACCCAGCGCTTCAGCCAGCTTGCTGCGCTCTTCTTCAGTTAGCGGCAATAACGAAAGTTGGAAACAGTCCTCATCGTCCCCAATTTCATTATCCTCAAAACTATGTAGCTCACCTTTCATGACCCAATACCGCCAGGTTAGCGGAATCAGCATTTGAAAAATACCGTTTGGGTCAATTATTTTTCTGAATCCTACGGGTTCGAGTAATTCCATATAACCAGAACTTATCTTCAAATAGTATTTCAAGCAAATCTACCGGAAATGACTAATAAACTCATCCCAATAGGCTGTCTGGCCCATCCTTCCACCGCCTGCAGAGGTCGATTTCAGGTGTCGCTTATCTAACTGGGCTCGTGTTACACTACTTCCATCCGTATTTTTCCCATGACGGTATACACCCAGGTCTCCATCATCATATGCGGCTATAACATTGCCGTTTTCATCAGTGTGAATACTTTCAAAATCCAACATCCCTGTAGAATCAACTCTGCTAATAGGATTGCAAGATACATAGTTGTAGGGAGAGAAGCCCGGACGTTCACCCGCTAATGGATCGCTGGATAAAAACCCCCGACTCCATCATTGCCGCTACTGCCCTGGTTCATGACCTCTCACTCATCACCCCCTTTCTTGATGAGCAGATAAATTTTTAGAATAGCTCGGCTTATCCTTTTTCAAATCAGAAATACCGCCCCCCTACTTACTCGTAGAGTCCGACATTTTATCAAAACTTCTAATCAACCCATAACAGTCAGGCAAAACTTCTTCAGTGATCAAAACCAGGAGCCGCCCACTCCCTATATCCTATTATTATCTTTATCAGAAGTACCAGTAATACAACCAGGAATGAATATGACACCCATTTATTTTTCCACTTATATGCATAGACTCCCCCAATAATTAACGCAGAATTACATAACAGTATAATCGCAGATATTATCAAATAGTTAGATAATGATTTTCTACCATATTCTGTATTATACTCTCCTAATTGATATTCTTCCGGATGGAAAATTGCCTTAAAAAAGTCAACAATGAGAAATATTTCGCCGACTATTAGCAAGAGTAAAGAAAATCCAATGATTATTTTTGCTATATCTTTTAATTTTTCCATGGACTGTCTATTGGTTCTTTATAGTTATAATCTACTTTCAGGTATATATCATCAGATGCTCCCTTTTTCTCAAAAAGTAAATCACGGAATAAATCAAAACCTCCCATTAGGTCAATACATCCGGCACTACCGGCATCCATACCGCCGTGTATGGTAAATCCTTTTCTTTTAACCCCTATATCAAACGGGTTATCACTGCGCGGAGATATTACCTCATCCGGGTTAATATCTATACGACCATTACCCCAAGCATATCGACCACCTGGAAAGGTTCCTCTTTTCTGACCTGTTATTTTACCATATAAAGCACCCAAATACCCTTCAGCACTCTTCAATGTTGTCACATATGGCGCTTCTCGTGTATTAATAGAATAATCTCCTTCCGGGATAGGCCCGTTGCCGACATCCATTTGTCTTGACACGGAATAATCAAACTGACCGTTGGCGTTCGGCCTGCCGGACACAGCCCGCAAGGAAATAGAAGAAGGACTTAGGTTTCCAAGAGAGCCATTCTGATAGTGATATGTCAGTCTACTACCGTTAAACTCCGCATATGATGAACCGATGTTGGTAAACGTCTGTCCTCCCGCCGTAAACGATTGAGCTGTACTATTCCTCCAAACAATTAATCCATTCGCGTCTCTGTAATAATCCGTCGGCGCCTTTCCATCAGGATCTACTAACTTAATCGGGTTACAAGCTACATAGTTGTATGGCGACCAACCCGGGAACTTATCCGCCAACGGATCGATAGAGATAAATCCACCCACATGCGGATCACTAAATCGTGCTCCACGATAGTCTAACAGTGTCGTGCTATCCCTTTTCCCGACAATTCGGGACAGGCTATGATACGTCGTCATAAAACGCGTACGCCGTCCCTGGAACGAATACCGCTGAAGGATATTGCCGTATGGAGAATAATCCGTCATCGATGTCAACCCGGTAGGATTCAATATATTGCTTCGGTGTCTCATATTCTCTACAAGATACAATCTTTTGCCTTATCAGAAATAGTCATGTAAAAAAATAAAACCGGTCTCCGTAATTGCAGAAACCGGTCCAATTATAAAGACTTCAAATTACCTCGAAATTATTTCGTCCTTACTACCCTACTAATATCTCCATTTATCGTTATTGAATAAAATTATCCATTAATTAATTTTAATATATTTTGATGTTATTCCATCAAATATTAATTCCAAACGACCCGTCTCAACATCTAAAACAAATTCCGTCTCTACTCTCTGAGGGAATGAAGACTGATCAGTGATCAAATAGCTTCCATTAATTTCATAGGTCATCAACATTTTCTGTTCTTTATTCTTTTCAATAATAGTGTATATCAATTCTCCATTGCCTCTGAATTCCATCATTACATTTCCATAGTTTTCCTGTGTTATGACATCATTTGGATCGCTTTTCCAAGTTCCAATCAGGTTATTGTTTCTCATAAAAATCCCATCCATTTTAAATGTTCTTTTGCTGCGTATTCGTAAGGCTTACCTTTTGAGAACGACAAAAGATCTTTAGCAACTGTCGTAAATCTTTCATCATTATTTAATTTCAAAAGAGTCGTCAAATATACATAACGTTGTAGTTCAGTTATTCCTTCAGAAATTCCGCTCATCCATTCCTGTATCAGGCTTTCATCACTTATATGATTGTTTAGATAAGGCAGGACAATTTCTTTCAGGATAGTCGATATTTCATTTATCAGGTCTTCTGTTGAGACGTTACTATCTCCAATAGTCCACCAATAGTCTTGATTTTGTGGGAGAAAAAAACCTATCCGTTTCTTCCAATGACAGTCTTCTATAGCAGGTTTGTTACTCACTTCTCCCTTCAATTTTTGAGCTAGAAATGTAGATTGAATGCCTAAATTAATAGTAAACTTAATTATTGTTTTTGAGCTATCTCTACTCTTTTGAAAATTAATTAAACCTTTATTTCCTTCACTAAGCAAATAAAAAGTATCTGCTTTCTTTGTCAATCCTTCTGATTTAAGAAGGTCTCCTATTGCTATCAATAAATGCTTATATTCTTCCATAAAATTTATCAATTAATTGGTCTTTCTTATCAAATTAACAGGATATCCTTCAACTCTCTCAAACCATAAATCTTTTGCTCTTTGTGGCAAAGTATAAGGAGAAGCACCAACTTTAGCTTCAATCCCTCCCAGGACTTTACCTCCTTGATTAACTTCAATATCAATAAACCTTTTACCGAAAGGAATCCTTTTAAAAACTTCTGTAGAAACTTCACGACCTTCTTGTTGCAGGATATTTGCTACCTCATCTCTAAATGCATTACCTGCTGCCCTATTGGCCTGAATCAAGGATTGTCCACCTTCAACAGCAGCCTTTGCTCCAACTCGCGTCGTGGTTCCTGCAAACAATTTTGAAACACCACCTTGAAAATAGGTTACACCTACGTTCAAGTGACAGCAAACTTTTAGTTTGTCATATAGCGGTACAAATCAAAATTTGCTATCACTCCGACGCAGGCAGAACTCTAAACTGAATCGAAGCATTGGTAAAATCGACAAAACTTGTTCCTATCTGACTTCTAAATTCATCCTTATTTAATTACTTTAATTTTGCTAGGCCAAAAATTAATTTGAGTCCATTTAGATTTTAAGATTATAGATTTCGATTTCTTCGAACAACTATTTAATACCGCTATTAATCTAAAGTGATCATTTAATAATATCACATCTATTGGACAGTATTCCCACAATAAGATTCGTTGTCCGTTAGAACCGTAAAAATTATAATCAATATATTCTTCTGTAGGAGGAGTATAATCATAATGACCTATCATAGCAATGACATGCGGAAAAATCTGGAATAAACTATCAACATCATTCTGAATAAAAATTGTAGGGATCCTCTTCTTACACAGAGTTTTTATTTTTCCATTAATATTGTTGTCGTTGATCTCACCCAAACTTTTATATAAATCACCTGAGTTTATCCAGTTATACATATAACCCTTCTGAATCTTTATACAATAATAATCCGAAACAGGCGGAAGCTTTGCGTAAATGTTTACATAACTCGAATCATAAGTCAGACAACCATCTTTATTCTCAATTATGGGAAACTCAAACTCAAGCTCAACATCGTCAATTTGGGTTTGAGAAAATACTGTCTGAATGAAACAAACATACAGAAATAATAAAATTGAAAATATTCTCATTATGATCAAAGTTAATTACTGAAAAAATTTCTTTTACTTATGATATTTTTTCTTTGTGAGCCGTTTAATAGATCAAATGTTCCGTGATTAATCTGATAATTATATGCATCAAATTCCAGGCCTCTGTCAAATTTATTGTAATCTGAAAGATTATTGAATAATAATGAGCCCTGATTCCTGATTCCTTTAGCCTGATCAATATGTCTCAATTCATGAGTTAATGTCGACCTGAATAAATTATAATCATTTCTTATATCGGGATTTCTACCTAAATTTAATGTCATTTCACCTTCAGGATAAGCAGTATAAGTATAAGGGCCTCCTTTATTACCAGAACGAATACCAACAACAGTACTCATATTTTTTCCATATAATTCATCCATTTTATAACTTCCAATCTCATTCAAGTAGTTATCAGCACTTGATCCTTTCAAGCCAGTAATAGCAGCTTTCATAAAATTCTCAAAACCTTCCTGGCTTTCTATCTGCCCATTCGCCCCGATGGCTGTTTGATATGATATGCCCGCTTTTTCTACCTGTGCCATTGAGGTCAGTTTGAAACCTTGATAATCACCAAAATAATACAATTTACCATCTTTTTTTCCATCATTGTAAACCTCCTTTCCAAGAGAGTTTATCCCTATTCCATCAATAGGCGCCTTTCCATCAGGATCAATCATCCTTACTGGATTACAAGCAACATAGTTATACGGCGACCATCCCGGGAAGTCACCCATCATCGGATCGAGATTCAGGAACTCCATCTTCATTTCATCATAGACATAATGTTTTTGCCCAATTATACAGTAGCAATTCCGGTCTCACCCTTTTTACATAATTAATTGTTTCCTATCTTGCTCACCTATATAAAACGAATAGATTAAATTAGCTATAATCAACACAATAATCAATATTGTAATATACAATGATTTTCTTCTCTCTTCTTTACTCTTTGTCCTAAACTCTTCAATATAGCCTTTCCACCTATCGTCTTTCTCAAATATCAGATAACTCTTAACAACAAAAAAAACAAATAGAACCACTAAAAAAGGATCAATATTTTTAATTGGTGCAAAAAAGTGTGAGTAATAAATTGATATAGATAATAAAATGCAAGCTTCCAACCATGCAAGCATAATATATGCCTTCCACTCGCTCCACCAACGAGAGAGAGCACGCTCTGACATCTCATATAACCAATAAAACAAGCCGATATATATATCCCTCATGGTTTATAATTTTGGTGAAAACGGATGATAATTAGGATAAATAGCCCTGTTTGCATCTACACTCTTTTGTAATGTATTTGCAGCACCCGGCCAACCTCCCGGATAAAAATTATCAATACCGCTATAAAAAGCTGCGGGTATAGGATTAATCATAAATCCGTATAGCGTCATAGTGGCATTTAAACCAAATTTAGAAGGTGAAACCCTGTGGATATTGTCAGGTATATTAGCATTCTGTGGATAAGTATAGTAGTTATGAACCCCTTTAATATCTACTAAGGTTCCTGCGATAGCCAATCCTGTACCTATACCTTTACCTGCCTTAGAAATACTAAAGGTATTAGTATACTGATTACCTCCCCAATTGTTACCATAATACCTTGGACTAAACGGTGTTTTGGTCGTTCCCCAGGCAGCTGTTCCAGGAATAAATTCTACCGGCGCATTGACCGCATCAGCGATGTCGATAGCATCATCTATCGCCGATAAAACACCTCCCGAGCTTGCACTTGTTCCGCTCATATAGAGCGATCGTGCAGCAATACCTCCTTCTGATCTGGCATATAAGCCTTTGTATTTATATTCCGTATCATAATAGGTCCAGTCCTCATCAGCCGAATTTCTCGTAAAAAAGCCGTCTTCATCCTGCCATGATAATTCTTTGGAGTTCGCAGGTGGAAAATCCCTATCCAGCATCCCCGTCGGGTCAACCCGGAGAATGGGGTTTCCACTGCAATAATTATAAGGTGATAGACCGGGCCTCATTCCTGCCATGGGATCAATCGAGATAAATCCACCCACATGCGGATCGCTAAATCGTGCACCCCGGTAATCCAACAGTGTCGTGCTGTCCCTTTTCCCGATAATTCGGGACAGGCTATGATACGTCGTCATAAATCGTGTACGCCGCCCCTGGAACGAATACCGCTGAAGGATATTACTATAAAGCCAATAGTCTGCCATCGACGTCAGTCCGGCAGGCTTTGATATATTGTTTCGGTATTTCATATTATCATACAATATACAACCTTTTTGTCTTTATCAAAAAACAGTCATATAAAGAGAATAAAAACCGATTTCTGTAATTACGAAAACCGGCCCAATTATGAAAACTTCAAATGCCTGGATAGAGCCGTCCGGCTATTTAAATAGTATGTAGAAACTAAACCTATCTTACTGTCATTTCTTCATAGATATGATCACCGGGTCATTCTCACGCATCTGTCCGTCAACCATGTTCCTTACCATAACAAAGAAAAAAAGGCTATCCGGCTTTTTTTCTGTAAAAAGTATCATATGAGGTCTCGTAGACAAGCCTATATCCTTCGTCGAACAATCCTCCAATGGCAACACATGTGAAGGAGTATAAGGAAAAAGCCCATCATCCCTTTTGTATTCATAAAGCTCATAAAATAAATCAAGGTTATTACACTCAAAATCAAGGCCATCCACAATCACTCCAACCTTATAATAGATCGAATCTACATCAATGTCCCGCCTCTCTTCATATATCACCGGCATGAGAGAATATGCAGAATCTGCCAGGTTATTATTATTGTCATATTCATATACTTTCTTATAATACATTTTGCCGTTCTTGTATTTATTCACAGCTATTAAATTACCATTGTCTTTATAAATAAGTAGATCCCCATGAATTGAATCATTTATATAAGTAGACATTGTACTTATATTTCCGTTTCGGTAATACTCCAAAACTGGTCCGATAACTTTATCACTTTTAGTATAATATATTTTTTGAAGTTCACCTGTCTCGTAGTATTTAGTAAACTTGTAACGATTTTTAAAAATCTGGTAAACAACTGTTCTTTTTATACTTCCATCGGGATATGTCTCATAAGCATAAATTTTTTTATATAAACTAAACCCAATCACCATTACTAAAAAAAATATAATAAATATAGAAGCTATCTTTTTTAACATAAGTATTAATTTTTTTCTTCCTTGTATCTGCCTCTTTTCTCTAATTCTTCTTTATTATATATCCAATAGCTGCCTGTTTTTTCATTCCTGACAGTAGAATCAGGTGATACAAACGGTTCTTCTTTCTTAAATCTATTTGCCGCATCTTTGCCTGTCGATGCTGAATACCCCATATTAATAATAAACTTGGTCAAAGGCATCGCATTGGCCGCATCACCGACGATCCCACCTGCATCTGCCACCGTATAAAAATCGTCGGTAAAGATGAGCGCTCTCGCATGTCCGGCTCCCGTACCTACTGTTCCGTTCGCGTTGAATTGCATATCTGACAGAACGGTCACACCTTCTCCTACGAAGCTTCTTTTGCTTTCTGCATAGGTATTCGAGCGGCCACTACCTTCCGGGAGCAGTCCCTTAAAAAATCTATCCATCCTCGCACCCAAACTCATATCCCGGAATGAGCTGACCTCTCCTCCTATGCTACTATATAGCCCCATCTGCTGACCTGAATTAGGGGCCGACCACTCCCACAATTCAGCACTGACTCTTTTAAAACATCCGTCGGCGTCACAATAGCTCGTTACATTTGATGCTACTCCAGCTGGAGGAAAACCTGGTGCTTTTCCATCGGGATCCACTAACTTAATCGGGTTACACATCACATAATTATACGGGCTCCATCCCGGGAAGTCACCCATCATCGGATCGAGACTTAGGAACTCCCGCTCACTTTTCAGTCCGCTACACTCAACCTTCGGCCCTAAGGTTACTTTCTCTATTGTTATATTGCTTTGGTATCTCATATTGTCCTACAAGATAGTGCCTTTTATTTTCATATGAAAGCTGTTTTTCAGTTGAAAATAAAATAGCTGCCCTTCCGGGTGACGGTTGGCTCGATTTTTTTTGTGATTAAGGCCGGCGGAATATTCATTTGAAACCCTTATTTATAGGACGAGACGAAGCCCTCGATGCCGCTTCCAAAATGGCACAGATCCTTGATGTCTCCCTCGACTGGCTCACTGGTCACACCGACCTCGAACTCGACAATAAAATGATCCAGCGCATCCAGGAAGTAACAAAAATGAACCCCAAAGACAAAGAACACGTCTTCGCTCTCCTCGACGCTTTTATCAGACAAACCAAACTTAATACCATCCTCCAATAAAAAAAGCCCGTACTTATTTGCAGAGGCTGTTTTTCATTCTCAAAAGAAAGTTATATAAAAAAGAGATTCCTAATCAGGCCGAACATAAAATATAAAAAGTGTATCACCAGCGGTGATACCAAAATATAATCAAGGATTCTTGTCTTTAACTCCTTACGATAAATATACATAGTAAGGAATGCAGCTAATAATAAAACCATTTGAACAGGTAAATATATTCCCAAATTATACGTTTGGTGCGCTTCTCTATAACATTCTATTGATATTTCTCGCGCATCAAAGTGAAATCTTTGATGCAGGACATATATTACCATTACCAATACGCTACCTATGGCCGGAGGACTTATTTTTTTCATGATATTATTGATTCATAAATTTATCCATATTGCGATAGCCATCAAGAATAGCCTTCTGATCACCTTTAGAGTCTCCGAATGTTTTCCATTCATTTAAGTTAGACCCGATCTTCGTCTGAAGTTCTGTAAATCCATTACCTCTCATCCAAGCTCCCCATATATACTGCCCCGCATCTGATGGATTATAAAGCGTACTGGAGCCATTTATTCTGAATGGTAAACCGGTAAATTCCACAAACCCTTCAAGTGTGGAAGTCACATTCATGTTATATTTTTCACTACTGTACATGACCATAGGAAAATCTGCCTCTTTTTTACTCATTTCCGCTGCTTTCTTATAACCCGCATATAAACCTGACAGACCTTGACTTCTTAGGCGTGCTGGTTCAAACCCAGCATTTTGAATAAGATCAAAAGCCTCCTTATGGCTCATAGTCTGGTATAGCTGATCCCCAACCGTAAACTTCTTTGACAGCAAGGCCGCATCATGAGGATTGTTCTGTGCATCATTCAGCTTTAACTCTTTCCCCGTTCCGCTATCAAAGAAACGGTTTGGCCCTGCCATTTTTATTACCTCTGTGACCTTACCCGTAGAATTGACTTTTATGTGATCATCAGGTTCTTTTCCATCAGGGTCTACTAACTTAATTGGGTTACAAGCCACATAGTTATAAGGCGACAGGCTTGGGAAGTCTCCCGCTAAGGGATCAATGCTTAGGAACTCCCGCTTACATTTCGTCTCGCGCAAGGTTTTAAGTTCGTTCCAGTATGTAAGTTTCATGCAGCCTTGTCCTATAAAGATGTTTTTTCTTTCAATTGATATTGACGTCCTACCTAATGTTTATTGTATAGTGCCTATTGATTTACAAATTAAGGCCACCAATACATTATAAATTAGAACTCCTGCAAAATAAATAATAAGCAGTACTTTGCCATTTTTGTAATCTCTTGCAGTAATATTTTCAAATCTACTCAATATCACACTTTTCCGGATCAAAACATAGACCATACTAAATAGTAAAACGAATGGAGCAATTTTCATCGCCAAAAATCCATTAACACCTTCCACACTATTATACCGAACTGAAGAGATTAATAATAATGTCGCCATTATCAATAGCACTACGGTAAGAGAAAACCATAAAACAGTAAAAAACCAAGCAGCAAAGATATCTTTGTTAGAATCGACATATAGCCTATAAAACTGAAAGAAAACCCTATCGAATAACCCTAAAATCATAAGACTACTATCTCGTTATAAAGTATGTAGGAGCCAACCCTCCGACATAATTAAATGTCGGGGTGGGGTTGGTTTGGTCTTTATCTTTTCTGTCCGACAAGGGTAGCGATTTCATCACTTTGCTGCATTAAAAAAGGAACAAAAATAGGCAGTAAATGCATAGTAAACCAAAATCAAGAAAAAACTTGAGAATGCTATTACCTTACCCTTTTTGTAATTTTTGACATCGATCGCTTTATATTTTGACAAAATTAAAGATCTCCTATATAATACATAAAAGGAATTAAAAAGTAATAAACTTATACTTGCAACAGCCAATAAATCAATACTCTCTATTTCCATTTTCAAGTTAGCAATACAACTTATTAAATCAATAGTTGCCAGAGCAAACAAAGCCATGGCCAGTGTTAACCACATTACTGTAAAAAACCAAGCCGCAAAAGTATCCCGATTCGAATCAACATATAGCATATAGAACTGAAAGAATACCCTATCTAATAAGCCCAAAAACATATGTGATTATTTTGTGATATAAAATGCAGGAGCTAACCCTCCTATGTAATTAAATGTCTGATTTGGATTTGTTTGAGTTATACCTGCTTTCTGGCCTTGAGAAAATGCATCTATTGACAACCGACTTGTCGTATATGTGAGACTGACACCCAAACCGATGGGCCCTCCATAAGTACCTACATATCCCATACCTATATCCATAAGCCCTAATGAAATATTTGAAGGTGTAGGGTTTTCACGCATATCCATAAGTGTTAACCCGGAGCCTATAAAAAACATTGATTGAGCTCCAACTCTAAAAAATCTTGAATCTGCTCTGGCCATTGCCTTACTTTGGTTCATCACATAATTATTAGGATGAAAATCTTGCGATGAATAGAACTTACCAGTTGTTTTGCCGTGCCATATTTCTTCACCTGTAAATGAGTTGCTTGTATATATACTGGCTTCAAGCCCTCCAGTGACTGTTCCGCCTAATAAAATACCTTTTGAAATAGAGCTTTTAATATCAAAACCAGTACTTGAAGATTGTTTTGCCGTAATATTTGCATCATTCAATATCATTCCATATTCATCATTTGACCATGAATCCCCATTAAACTCAAGCTTCCCATATTCAGTATGGTCATAAGTATCACCTTTCTTTGCATTTTTCGGACAATCAGTACAAGGTTCCATACCAGTTGGATCTGTTAACCTGACCGGATTATTCATCACATAACTATACGGGCTCCATCCCGGGAACTTATCCGCCAAGGGATCGAGACTTAGGAACTCCCGCTCACTTTTCAGTCCGCTATACTCAACCTTCGGCCCTATGGTTACTTTCTTTATTGTTGTATTGCTTTGGTATCTCATATTGTACTACAAGATAGTGCCTTTTATTTTCATATGAAAGCCGTTTTTCAGTTGAAAAAAAAGAGGTAACGCTGCGGGTGGCGGGTTAGCTCGATTTTTTAGTGATTAATGCCGCCGTTAATATTCATTAGAAGCACTTATTTGATCGGCATTATTCACTAAAAAATGAGCATCGGCGGGGTTTGGGGCGGACAAGGGAGCCCCATCTTAAACACATGGCGAAGCCGCAGCCAACTAAAAGGGGGATTGGGGGAAGCCCCCACCATAGCCAAGCGGCCAGCGAGCGGCCAGGCACGGCGAAGGCTGACGGGAGGAGGTCACGTAGTGCCCCGGCAGTCTCTCCGATAGGGGGGATTTGTGATCATTACATTAAAGTTATTTGCCGCTGAAAAAAGATCACAATATTCACCCCTACTGAGCCGTGCGGGCAGGTGGCCGCCAGCTTGCAGCGGTCAGATAGCTGTTGATAATAGTGCGGCAGCACGCCTTAGATGCTATCTGAAAGTAGCTGCATGATGACGACGCGGTGAACCACGTGAAGGAAGTAGTGGCCGAGCACCCGCCGGAGCGCAAGGACACGGTGGTGTGTCAAGGGCGCAGCGAAGCGAAGTGCATTTTTACCCTTGCAGACCAACTTCCGCAACCGGGGTGAACAAGGAGGAACGCCGCTTCTCTGCCTTTAAGTGTACAACGGAGTGGAGCACTTATCTTTAAATCACCCTCTGCCACAGGCAGGCAGCTTATTTTATACACGACCGGTTCGATTCCCCTACGGACTACCTTTATTACCTTACATATGTCTTATGTAAAGCAATACTAAGGCCGGATTTTTGTATTTTATACAAAAAGAAGCCTGTTACCCGCCTTCCCTGAACAGGTGTTCAAGTCCCGTCAGGTATCCGGAACGGGCCTGTTTATCCAACACCTCCCAGGCTCCGGATTGCGGAGAATAATGGTCCACAACGCTTCTTTGATAACCATGTGATTGTTAGTGTTTTAGAAGGGTTAAAAATATCCTGGTGTAAATATGGTGTAAACTTTTTTATATATATTATTTGTTGATAATATATTATATTTTGTAAAGCAGGATATAGTGTATTTCTGACCTTTATAAAACTTTATCCAACCCGGCTTTTTACATAGGCTGTTTTATTTTCAACTGTTTCCGCCTGAAAAACAAAAGACTATGTTTGTTATATCTTATCTCAACGGATGATATTGGTTGATGGCCGACTGTAACGCCTGTAGCTCGTCCTGGCTGTATTGTGCCGTTGTCCCCGCCTTCTTGTGGCCTGCAAAGACCTGTACCACCCGGATATCGTTTTCCTTCTTCAGCAGGTTGGCTATCACGCTTTGACGGATCTTTATGGGCTGTAGCTGCTCACTTCCGGGGCGGCCCTCATTGATCATCCGGCTGATGCTGTGCGCCATGACCCTTTCTCCATACTGGTTTAACAATAAGGCTGTTTCATCCGGGCTTTTCAATAAACCTCCCCGGTCTTTTTCCAGGTAATTGTACAATAAAAGTACCTGCCGGGCCTGTAACGGCAATGTTCTGCTTCGCTGATGCCCGTTGCCTTTGATATGGATATGGCATGTGTCCAGGTTGACATCCCCCACATCCAGGGCGGCGATCTCCCGCACGGTCAATGCCTGGTAGATCAGCAGGCTGATAGTGACCTTGTTCCGGCTTTCCAGGTGTTTTTTCTTTGTGAGGATGGCCTGGTAGCTCTCAAAGAACCTTTCCAACGCCTCCGGGCTGTAAAGTGTATCTACCTGTATCGTCCTGCTTATCTTGTCTTTCAGGTATAGCTCACTGCATGGATGGTCTTTCCGTTTTCCGATTTCCAATAAATAATTAAAGTAAATCCTGACCGCATACAGCTGATGTCTTAATGTCTTGGGGTGCAGGTTGTAGTTCTTTCTAAGGTGCTCAATATAACGTAAAACATCCGTGTAAGTGGCTGCCGGTGCATGATTCTGGTAATAGTCCGTAAACCGTTTGATATTGCCCAGGTTGCCGCTCAATGTGCTTTCGCTGTACTTCTTTTGCAGATACTCCCGGATTGTCATTGTTGAAGCTCTTTTAATTGTTCTTTGGTAATATGCGTATAGATTTCCGTACTCTCAATATGGCTGTGCCCCAAAAACTGTTGTACCCGCTCCAGCTTCATGCCGTTTGCCAACAGGTGCGTGGCGATGCTGTGCCTCAATGTATGGATGCCCGTCCTGTTCAGCTCCGCTTTACTAAAATGGCTTCCAAAATCCGTCCGGAGGATCATCTGCTTTAATACCCTGTTGAGCGACCATTTACGCATCCTTGTTCCCGTACTGTTGTAAAATACCGCCTTGCCTTTTTCTACACCCTCATGTTCTAAAAACGCCTCTAAATCACCCCTGAGCGTGTCATTGATGGGCACGAGCCTTCTTTTGCTGTTCTTGCCCTTCTGCACGATGACAAGCTGTTCCGTAAGCCTGATATCCTCCCGGTTCAGGGCGCTGATCTCACTGACACGCAGCCCGCAGCCATAGGCAATATGCAGGATGGCCCGCTCCTGTCCGTCTTGTGCTGCTTCATAAAGCTGCCTGATCTGCTGTGGTGTAAAGATGATGCGCTCCGGCTCATCATCCGGGTAGTCCAGCTTCAGATGGGAGGCCGGGTTGATGCCGATCTTTCCCAGGTGCAGCGCATAACCTAAATACATCTGCACACACCGCATAATGTCGCAGACCGTCTTGCCATTGAGCGCCTCTCCTGTATTGGCGCTTCTCCGGCTCTGTGTGTACTCGTAATAGTTGGAGGTCTCGACATCCGTAATATGGCCTAAACGATAGATGCCGATATCTTCCAGCCAGCAAAAAAACTCCTTCAGCCATAAATACCTCGCTCCGCACGTCCCGGCCGCATAGCCCAATATGCCCAGGTAGTCCAGGTAGCCCTTCGCTTCCCTTTGGTATAGCTCCGTATCCAATGTATGCCTTCCCGGTCTGCCCATGTTTTACCTTAACCTTATGTCTGTGATCTTTTTTATACCTATGATCTAATTGCTTTTGCATTCTCCGGGAATAAGGAACGCCAGGGTGATCAGGAAGCATAAGCCGTTAATTACAAATGGTTTATGTGATCTTTTAGCGTTCCTTTTGTGTTCCGTAGCGTTCCGGGTGATTGAACTATGATCTTACTTATAATTCCCGTTTTAGCTGTTCTATCTGCTTCATCAGGAAGTCCTTTATTTCCGCTCTTAACTTTGCGTAGTTGTCCCAATAGCTGATCCTGTACTTTATCCCCTTGTTGGCATAACCGCCCGTCTGCCTGATGTATTCCAGCTCCGTAAGCAGCTGCATATACCGGAACACCTGCGTTTTGCTTACTCCCAGCTCCTGGCGGATGTCCCGGAGTATAAACTCCTGGTGCTCATTTTTGACGTGCTTTTTCAACCGCTCAAAAAACTGCCGTAAACTCCCGTCCAGTTCGTCCACTTTTAATATGATGCTCTCAAAAAGGATCTGCGTTGCCTGCTCGATGTCCTCGATCTGCGTGATGAGTTGATCGTCTTTAGTGATCTTTCTCTGGTACTGGTTGAGCAGTGTCACCTGTTTGATCACCGCCTGGTACATCTCATTTAACCGCCTGATCTTGTGTACTTTCTCGGGTAAATGTAAGCGGGTGGCGTAGGGGTTGATCACTTCATAATGCTTCAGATGGCGGACTAACTGCTGTATAAAGTACATGGCTTTTTGCTGCTGCTCCCCGTCGATCTGTCCGGCATTGCGTTTGTTCTGATACTCGATGATCCTTTGCGTTTGTTCCTTGCTTTCATCTACGGCGATCAAAAAACTACGGCTCATATTGTCCTCGTAGGTCTCGCCCTTCGTCGTGGCCGACAGGCTGCTAAACTGTCCCTTTACGATCTTGTGGGATGATTTGTTGTTGCCCTTCTTGTCCTTGATCGTCACCGAGCTTCTTAATACCTGGTTGGAGATAAACTCCCTGAGTGCGTACAGCGCATCTTCTTTCAGGCCGTCCAGGTCTTCAATAATGATGATCTTTTGGTATAAATCGAACTCGCCCCAATTATACAGGCTGCTCTCCGTTATCCTGGTAAATCTTAACACGTCCTCCCCCGGCATCAGGTCGGCTATCCGGCTTATTATATGGGTTTTTCCGCTTCCCGAACTTCCTTGCACCAATGCGTGTAAAGGCTGACGGTTCAGGTAGCTGATCGTGATCAGGAACAACAGCATCCGGCTTTGCTCCTCGCCAACTATCCCCGCTTCGCCGATCCTGGCGTTCAGGTTCTTTATCAGGTATTTGCGCTTTAAAAAGTCCAGGGTCATTGAAGATGTGTTTTGAGGAGTGAGGGAGGTTTGGGTGCTTTGGGCAATTTGGCTTCCCGCCTCACTGCGTGGCTTTTCTTCAGATGAAAATAAAAGTTCCGTATCTCCTTCACCCTCCAAATCACCCTCACCCCGCTTGTTTAATAATTCCGTAAATATTTCCTCGCTGTGTGCCTGTAACGTCTCGTTGATGTCTTTACCTATCGGGGTGATTGAAGTTAGTTTAATGTCCGGATATTCTGCTTTCAACATCTTACCGTACTTCATCACACCCTCTCTGCCCGCTTCGTCATTGTCAAAACAGAATAGGATCTCCTGCAGCCCCTGCAGCTCACTGATGGCCGCCTGGTGCTCCGCTGTCAGCCCGTTTGTCCCATAACACGCCAATATGCCGTAACTGTCCGTAATCTCTTTGACCTGGAGTAAGCTCGCCGCATCAATGATGCTTTCAGTCAATATCAGCTTTGTTGTTTCAGCTTTGGGATAATGCGGGTAAAGGCCGCTCCTGTCCTTCAGGTAATAATGACGCTGATCCTTGTCATTCGTCGTGCTTCTAAAATACAGCCCCGTTACCTCGTAACCCTTATTGCGCAGCGCAAACACGATACAGCTCTTGCCAAACGGCGAATACGCACGGCCGCCCCGGTTGTTGACAAGACCCTTGTCCAGCAATAGGCCCACTGCCAGGGATTGTTCTATCAGGCTTGCTTCCTTGCGCTCCCCGTGGTGGAACTGCCCGCCGTTATATCCTACCTCGATGCGCTTATGATCCAGGCCACGTTTCATCAGATAGTCCTTCGCATTGCCGGAGTTTGACACCGCATTACGGAAGTAAATAAACATATTGCCCAAAAACTGCTCCCGCCCCAACTGTGGCACATATCGCAGCCTCGATATATTACCGGTGTTACTTTTCAAATCACCCTCACCCCCCAAATCACCCCCCAGGATCGCTTTACATTTGTTGATCGCTTCGGCCTTGCCGCATCCTTCCTTGTGCATCACAAAATCAATGACGTCCATCGCCTTGCCGTGCGTCTTACAGTTAGAGCTGAAGCAGTAGGCCGTATGCGTCTTGTAGTACAACTGCATGCTTGGCGTCCTGTCATCGTGAAAAGGGCAGTTGATCCGGTTGTTACGGTCTGCTTTCAGACCATAATATTTGATCACATCCGACAACGTTAGCCGCCTTTTGATCTCCGCTATCTCCATTTGAAAAAAAGTTTTATAGAACTAATACGTTTCAAAGGTAACGGATACTTTCTAATATGCAAACTTTTTTCGATTTGTTTTGAACTTTTTCGTTCTGTATCTTTGTGTATTATTTGTTTATTTGTGAACTTTCAGACATTATGAGTTTCGGAACAAGGCTTTTACAGGCCAGAAAAAATAAAGGGCTTAGCCAGGATGACCTGGCTAAAATGCTCGGAACCAAAGGCCCCGCAATTGGACGTTATGAACGTGACGAGATGAAGCCCTCCATTGATGCCGCTTCCAAAATGGCTCAGATCCTTGATGTCTCCCTCGACTGGCTCACCGGACACACCGACCTCGAACTCGACAATAAAATGATCCAGCGCATCCAGGAAGTTACCAAAATGAACCCCAAAGACAAAGAACACGTCTTCGCTCTCCTCGACGCTTTTATCAGACAAACCAAACTTAATACCGTCCTCCAATAAAAAAAGCCCCGTTCCATAAGTTGAAAACATCGCAGCTCTCTGATCAAGCCCTCTAAAATAGTAGCTTGATAAGGTCACGCAAATGATGTATAATATATTTTACTCCTTCTCCTAAAAAAATAGCGACTATTTTATCTTTATGGACTTCATAATTTGTCTTGATCCAGTCACTAAGTTTTCTCCGATTTCTTAGCTGTTTTACTTTCCCTGCTTGTTTTGCCGAACAAGGTCGCCTGTTCTTCTTCTTTCTCTTGCCGGTATTTTTATTTGAATGTTTCATCATGATATTTAATTACGGATCAAATATCATGGGCAACTGATGTAAAAAAAAGGACAACGCCCGATGGCCCTCCTTTAAGAACAGAACTATGGTTCTGATAGTCTCCTGGATCAATAAAAAAGGCTCCGGTTGCTCCAGAGGCCTTTTAAATATTTAGTCACTATGGCTTCTGATAATCACTTATGTATATCAGGTACTTTATCCCGCCAATGATCTTGCTTTTGCTCCAACAACTCCAGCTTTCCATTTTTCTTGAGATAAGTTAAATAAACCCAATACGTATCTTTTCCCCAATTTTGGGTCTCGTAGCTTGCGACGATAAACTCAAACGCAACCTTTTCTCCATCTTCTTTTTTGGATAACAAAATCAAATCCCGGTAATTACCTGTGTTCATGTCATATCCAACCTGTTTTAAAACATGGTAGGGTATTAATAATTTACCGTCTTTTCCTCCATATTTAAAAAAAGAGTCATATCCAATATAAGTCTTTGACAGATCAACAATCCTAATAAAAGGTCTTAAATTATCAGCCTTATCTAACCCCATCGTTTTAAATAAGAATGGATTTTTTAAGATCGTATTAATTTCATCAGACTTAGCCTCCAGATATTTTAAAGAACTTCTTTGACAGCCCGATAATAACACAACTATTATCAGGCTATATATTAACTTAGTTTTCATGTTGTTAATTTTCTGGAATCATTGATTCGTCAATATAGCTTTTATTGGACTCGTATATTTTGTTAACATACTTCCAATCTCTTATTTCTCCACGTTTATAGTAAAAATAATTCTGATGGCCAAATTCAAACGGAAAAGCCTTATCGGCCGCCTCGTTTCCTTCGTCAAACTTGGCATCACCCCATACAGGTTCTGGAGCACTATAATCATTAACAATATTACCGCCCGCATCTTTTATTGCGTCATACCCATCTAAAGCATCTCCATAATGGGTGTATTCATTGATAAATAACTTTGAAAACTCCATTTTACCATAAACACTCGTTTTAGAATTGCCTAACATCTTTTCAAATTTGCTTAAAGCTGTATTTGATAATCTAATAGAGTTTGTATTGTATTCGTATTCTCCATTTTGATTGGGATTTACAAAATCATAACCCATTATTCTCGGGCCTTGATTAGACTTAAAGTCATTAGATATTTGGCTGTGGGTTAAGGCTCCAACTGAATATGTACTCAATACATTTGAAATCCTCGCACTATTCTGAAAATACCCTTGCATTTGTTTTTCAATAAAACCTGTCAGCAATGGATAAGCCTTTCTGAATGCAGGATCAATTGGAAACCGCCCGTCGGGATCTACGAGTTTGACCGGATTAGCGAGACAATAGCTATATGGCGACCAACCCGGCATCTTGCCCGCCAGTGGATCGACGCTCAAAAATCCTCCCACATGCGGATCGCTAAATCGTGCTCCACGATAGTCTAAAAGCGTCGTGCTATCTCTTTCATGATACGTCGTCATATATCGTGTACGACGTCCCTGGAACGAATACCGCTGAAGGATGTTGCCGTAGGGCGAATAATCCGTCATCGACGTCAGTGTACGGCGAGGAGCCTGCCCACAGGCCGGCAGCTCCGCTCCGTATACGATGCGTGTATTGCCCAGGTGGTCGTATATGTAGTACTTGAACCTGGACTGGCAGCTCTCGAAGATCTGCGCCGTCTCCGTACCAAGACCAGGGCCCGGCGTCCCCTGCTGTCTCGGCGTCGTATCGCCCAGCACATACCTCATCTCTGCTATGCGAAGCCCGCCGTCCAGTCCCCGCAGACGCACCATCTGCGTATTCGGATTGATCGGGATCGTATCCAGGATCTCCGTAATGGCCGGATCAGATAGCTGCGCGGTGGAGACAAGCTCCAGGTCCCCGCTGCGACGCACCGTATGCAGCGTATAGTGATTGTAGTACTCGTACTTATCATAGCACGAATCCTTCGTAAAGGTGGTGGCGATGCCTGCAAGCTTAGCCTTGTCCGTCGTGTTGAAGTCCGAGCTCTTGATCACATCATTATGCTTGATCGACCACTCATACTTGTCGAAGCAGCCCAGCGTGTCCAGGAACGGCGGATCATACGGTGGTTCAATCGGTGGACCACCCGGGCCGCCCGGCCCGCCTGTAGGGATGATCACCGGCACCAGGCACGCCGCCTCATGCGTGATCTCCGCTACACGGTCCAGGCCGTATATATACCACGTCGTGCGCTTCTTGTTCATATCATATACTCCCAGCTCCCGGCCCTTATCGTCCCGGATATAATACTCCATGATATTGGACACCGACACATTCCTCGTATTGCTGAATGTCGCCTTGAAGATACGCTGATCGAACGCATCGTAGTCCATGATATTGTTAGGCGCCATGCCCTCCGGGATCTGCGAGGGCTGCATCCCGCTGTAAAAGCTCTCCGGCATATGGCTCTTCCCGTTCCTGATATTGTGCATCGATGCCTTTCCATAGTCCGTCACCACGCCGTTCCCGTCATAGCTAAAAACACCAGATGCACCGGCCGGAACAGGCTGCGGAGGCGCTATGTCGAGCCCCGTGATCCGGCTGTTATTGCCGTTGCGGAATATATCCACCACAAACGGCGTCATATTGGCCTGGATCAGGTCCATCTCCATTGTATTACCCGCATTGTCATATGCATACTCTTCCCGCGCCGTCGTGTAGGTCTCCGGATCCGTATAACGGTAGTAATCAGCCCCTGTCAGCCTGTTGGCGCCGTCATACTCATATTCCCACGATGAGTTCTTGATGAGCACCGGCGGGTTACCGTTGATATTGGCATAGACTCCCTCCGAAAATATAAACTGTGTCGCGTTGATATTGCCGTTGTAGTTGGGCTGATCCGCTATATCGTCAATGATCGACTTGCCGTCGTAAAACAGAGCTTCCGACATGGTCGTCCCGTCGATGCCCAGCAGCCTGCCCTGGAGATCATAACCGTAGTTTATGTTATCGACCAGCGCATGGCAGGTCGTACATCCGGGGTCATCGCCCGTCCGGTTGGTGGCGTAATAGCTCCTGGACCCCAGCAGCTGCGACAGCGGCTCGTATGTATAGGTCACGACCTTGTTGCCATTGGTCTTCGAGTTGGTATAGTTGGCATATACCTCGGTCAGCCTGTTGTAGTTGTCATACGCGTACCAGTAATAGAAGTCAGCCTTGCCATCGGCATTGAGGTCGATCATTTTGGAACGTGGCGTATTGAGATAATTGCCATCGCCATAGTTGATGGCGGTCGCGTAGTTCTCCCCATACTCCTCAAGTGAGTTGGGGTTGAACTGGCGGCCCATGCCGCCTACCTCTCCTGTCATGTGATCGTATACAAAACCCGTGTAGTCCACCGGCTTACCGGCGCGGTTATACGACTTGGTCGCCGATGGCTTGCCCGGGTACCCTCCGTGCGTAAAGTAAGAGTTGAGGGACCCTATCACACCCGGAAACTGTGAGGCGGATACGGGGCCGTAGTACAGCTCTTTCTCAGCCGTAGCGGCCGCGCCGGCTCCCGTCGCAGGGTTGAGCACCGGCAACAGGCCTTTTTCTTCAAATATCTCCGGGTCGGCATCGATCCTGTACTGGCCGGTCATCTGGTTGAAGCCGTCATACGTATATCGGCGTATCTCCTCCTCTCCGTCGCGCGACAGGACCCGGTTGCCCGCCTTGTCATAGGCATACAGCAGCTCCGCATCATAGAACGCCGATACCGTCTTGTATACCTGGCCGAAATGGTTGTAGTGATTAACGGTCGACTGGGCATTGGGGTTGATGATCGTTTCCACGCCGCCTGTACTGTGATACGTAAACGCCGTACCTATAGCGCCGCCATCACTCGTAGTAAGGAGCACCTGCCCGGCCTGGTTATATACCGTGCTTGTCTCCTTTCCATCCTGGTCGGTTATGGTATGGCTGTACAGGCCGGTGCCGGGGCTGGACGGGTAGGTAATGCCTGCTGCCGCGGCAAGCGGGCTTATGCTCGGCACCTTGGCATATTCGTGTAGGATATACTTGTCGATGTTGTGTCCAAAGTCCTTGATCTGGCTGATGATGCCCGTATTACCGATATATTGGTATTGCCTCATGGACAATCCGCCGGACGGAGGCTCAAGATGGGTCTCGTCTCCATAAAAAGGATAATACTCGGTAAACACACGATGCAGCTCATCATATAATTTATAATCACGAACAACACCATTATCAATGATGCAGAGCTGCTGACCGTCGAGCCCTGTAAACACCGAGGAGGTGTTATACTGTGTCGCGGTATAGTAGCTCCATATGGTCACATAGTTGCCCATCATCAGCCTGGAGTAGTCCGTCTCATCGAGGTCATTGACATGATAGGATATCTTTTTCATCTTGTTGCCGTTGAGCTTTTGCTCGATCACACGCATATGGCCGTCGTAGGTATTGGCAGTCATATTGCCTGCGGGGTCGGTGATGGTCTTCAGCTTGCCGCGCTCGCCGGTATAGGCGGTAACATACTCCTGGTTACCGTGCTCTCTTGTGATGCTGACAGGCGCTCCATAATTAGGGCATATGTCGTATGCGTAATTGTCGACGTGTATCGTAGGGTCAGAGCCTATGGTATAGCATTTCTTGACATTGATACGCGTCGTGCCGCCATAGTCATAGGTGGTCTTGACATCATTGACGTCGAGCTCCTCAGTCACCTGCAGGTTCTGGTTGTATTTCTCGATCTTTCGTGTACGTATGACAGGGAAGTTGAATACAGGCACATCGGTCAGCTTGGCGGAGGAATTAAGATAAGCAGGGAACTCATTGACATTCTCTTCCGCCTTGACCAGCCGTTTCTCAAGCAATACCGGATCAGGCGGCGGATCCAGGCTCTGCGGGCATTGTGCATTACCTATGGAGATGCTGATCACGGTCGCATCGCTCACAGGTTCAAATGCTTTATATACATAATATTCATTGGTCCTGGAGGGGTCTCCGCCTCCCTTGGTCCTGGTAATACGCTTGTGTATCAGCCTGGTCCTGTCCATCTTCCTGAAGCAGTCGAGGCCGATGGTAAAGTCGGCCGCATTTTCATAGGTCACAATATTCATCAGGTCCCACAGGTAGAAGCTCTCTTCCACATCGACCTGGTTGCCGACCGTCGTAGTGGTCTTATATCGCTGCCAGCTCGGCTCATAGCGCAGTCTCGACGGAATATTGCCATACAGGAAAGCGCTTTTCCATCCGGTATAAGGAGTTCCGTCCGCGTCGGCGCCACAGTATTCATATTCGACCTTCTTTTCTTTCTTGATCCCACCGTCAACAGGAATGTATTCACGGGTGATGACCTTCTGAAGTCCTGTAAAATAAGACGAACTATAAAGGGTGAGGCCGGTCTGGTTGCCTAAAAATTCCGGAGCCTTCCCGTTGGGCAGACCGCCCGGGGTCATACGGAATGCCCTCGAAGACAAGCCCAGGTCAGGATCGGGCGGAGTAGTCTCCAGGTCCTCATAATCATAGCGGTAATAATGCATGTTGCCCCGTTGTGCACCTGGGAGGTACGCTACTGCCTGGTTATAATAGTACTCGGTTTCTGACAGGAGGTCGGAGCTGCCGGCATCATTGTATTTTACAATTTTGTCCGTCTTTCCGAACAGGGGATTGGCTGCAACATTATTATGATATACGATCTTAGGGCCATACGGCACACTACCTATATAGGGTCCCACGACTGTCACGGTCGTAAAGGCCGCTTCTACGGGGTAGTAATGCAGGTTATGGCTGTTCAGGCTCTTGAGGTAGCTTATAAAGCTGACAGCTGATGTCTTTTCTACCCTTGTACCATAGGTATATTTGTAGCTCAGGGGGCCCCCCTCCACATAATCGGTCCACTTGGTGCTGACCTCTATCGTCGCGATGCTGGAAAACCCGTTGGCAGGACCGTATTTTTTAGCGGTCGAGGAGCGGCCAAACACAACCAAACCGAAAAGCTCAACGCCACTTATATTGCTTCTCAGCCTGAAGTTGTCCAGATTAAGGTCATTGTAGCTGTAAAATATCCGTTTTCCATTGACCTGGCGGATCGTGTCGAGCAGAAAGGCATAATACCCTGTCGGGCTGTTGTATACATTCGGCAGATCGCCTGTCACCATAAAGTTCTGAGGCAGCAACGACCCGCTACGATACTCATAGCCGAATTTTGTGACCAGGGGATCGGAGCTGAGCTGATCATCAAATACCTTTTTCGAATGGATCTCCCTGAGCAGGGAGAATACCTGGGATGTCTGGAGGTAGTAAGGATTCGTTACCGTAGGGTCCATATCGTAGTAGCCGACCCCGTATCCGGTCCTAATGACATTTTTATATACAAAAAATACAGAATCGGTGACCTGGTATATATCTGCGGTACTGAACTGCTCGGGATCGACATGAGCCCCGGGGTTGGTGATCTTGCTCGCCGCCGACTTGAGCACCAGCGGCATCTTGATGTATTCTACAAGCTCAAGATCATAGAGGGCGATCGAAGGGTCAGCCCTTACCGGCTTGTTTTCGATATAGCACATCGCTGTGTTCTGGAGGTTCTTCGGACACCACCAGCTTGCGTCGCCAAGACCCTGCGTCTCATTCTGGTCGAAAGGATTGCTCCTCAGTCCAAACTTATAAAATGACCCTCCGTACATATCACTCAGGCAAAGCCACGGATAGCCCGTTCCGAAATGGCCTCTCATCCGGTCGCCTGACTTCGGAACATTTATACCGTTATGATTATCAGCATGAAACGAGTTATAGAACTTATGAATACTGTGCGGGATATTATTATCGATCAGGTCACATCCATATAGGGTGATATCATTTATATTCTCCGTATTGAGCGTATAGATCTGCTCATTGTTGCCCGGACCGATCTGTATATATACACCATGCATCTGGGGGGCGAGCACAGGAACGGTAAAATAGTTGGAGGTCTGTCTTATGTCATCGGCCGGAGAAATTATCCTGTTGAGGTTTGACCACTTGATCCCCCTGTTGAAGGTATTAAAGAGGCTTACCGGCCGGAAATGATTGTAGGTCGTATTATTGATACCTACGTTAGCATCCTTGTTATAGGTAGTGAACAGCGAGTTGCCGGTCACAACATTGATATCGAACATACACGACGGACTGTCGGTCAGTGACTTGATCTGGGCCCGTACTTCATAGATGTTGCCTGCTTTAAACTTGCTCAGCTCGATCTTAGGAGATTCCAGGATGCCATAATCGAAGTACGGCTGCTTTACGCTCTGAAAGAGGTAGGTTTCTTTTCCGCCGTAGCTGTAAGTAAAAGGATTATTGGGGGAAGGGTTGGCTAAGACCTGGGTATTGGAAATGCCCGAATTTGTATTAGCCGGAGACGGGTAAGAATTAAATCCTTCCGCATTAGTGCCCCAATGCCAATGCTCTGCTGATCTTTTATAATAACGGATATCTTTCTTCTCCAGATGCTCGGGATCGATGACACCGCTACCATATACCTTGTCAAGGAAGTCCTGGTCGATTTCATAGTGCAGATCCAGCGCCCGTATCCTGGAGCTGATCCGCTTCAGGATCAATTCGGAGTAGAGATCTGCCGGATCCTCGATATTTTCATTCGGATAAGGGAAGCTGGGATTATTAAGATAATTATCCACCTCATTGCTTCTCACTTCCTTAAACCTGTCAAAGCTACCCGCACCTTCATACTCAAAGAAGATGATGTCGGGGTCGTCCTTAAACTTTATGGACGAACAATAGTACTGGGTGGGTATATACCGGGGAAGGAAGTTGTCACTGATATAGTCTTTCGACAATCCTGATGCCATAAGGGCTTCAACATTGACACGCTGATTTGTGGCCTCATATTGGGTAAATATTCCGTCTGAGAAGACATATCTGGTCCCGTCATCCAGCGTAACGACCCAGTCCACTCCGTTATAGCGAAGCTCAAAGTACCGCTCAAACTGCTCGGGAACAAACACATGCTCATATATATTACTTTCAGGTCCGGAGATAGGCGGATAAGGGTCACCAACCATTCTGTCGCCGGCATATTTGTATACCATATCGCCACTGTATACTCCAGGAATATTAACCTTGATATTAAAAAAATAGAGCTTTCCTTCTTTTGCAAGCTTATTCCAGTCCATGACCCCGGTCGTCCCGAAATAAGGTGTCAGGGCGTCGACGCTGAAATGACTGGGAGGGATAGTTGTGTTCTGTTGATTGTTACGAAAACCCTCAAGCTCCTGGTAGGTAAAATTGGACTCGCCCGAGATCGACAGCGAGATGCTCGGAACATTCATGGCCCAGCCTTCTCCTACGACGCCGTCTTTGACAGCAGGCAGGTTATTAGTGGCGATAGCCTTGCTCGAATTGGTAAGGGTAAGCGTAAAGGAATTGCCCTTTAAGGTGCTGACGGTGCCGACCGGGTAGCTCACATTGAGCGCGCCGTTGCTGGTGCTCACATCCTGGCCCACAAGCTCCGTCAGGTCGGTCTTCTCCTCCAGCTTATACTGGTCGGTAGGCGCCATGCCTTCGCCTCCCTGAGCGTGCGTTACGTTAAGGAAACAAAAGGAAAGCAGAAAAGTGATGATTAATACGGGTACTTTCATGATATAGATAGTGTTGGTGATGTAGATATAGATTTAAATTTTGATGATCTTGTGATAATACCTCGATCCGCTGTCGTCCCGGATGACTACAAAGTAGCTTCCCGCCGGCTGGGCGCTCAGATCGATCAGAAGCCCGGTAGACCTCAGCAGCTCCACACCGAGACCGTTGATGACCCGGATCTCCTCGACAGGTCGTGCGGATATGACCCTGAAATACCCTTCCGTAGGATTGGGATACAGGACCACGTCTCCGGCTGCGGGATTGAATACCCTTGCCTGCGAGAGCCGGGCTGCGAGCATCTCGCTGCACCTGGAGCTTATATCATCCGGGATGACAAGATACAGCTCACCGGACAGGATCCCTGATATATCATCCACCCTGACCAGGGCGCGATCTTTGAGACGGTAGATATGCTTATTGCCGGACATCCAGCTGTTGCGGGCCGATATCCCGGTCTCTATCATCTCCTTATAGGACATACAACGGCTGTCAAGCAAGCCGGTGATATCATCGGTTATATCGACCGTATCCATACCTTCAGGACATTCAGATTCGAGCATGGTCCGATCGGTATCAAAAAACAGGTCGTCGGGCAGGGAATGACGTCCCTTGCCACAGAACTGACCGGAATAGACGTTGACGCCTCCTCTCATATTGATGAGCCGGAAGGCTTTGTTACTGTAGTTGTCTAATATTATTTCTTCTGCCGGGAGCGATGGCGTTACCGACAGTTGCTCACACCGGGTATCACACAGGTGTTCTGCGTATTCAAAATCATATATGAGATCGGCGCTGCTCCTTGTATCCAGGAAGCTACCGGCCTGCCTCACAGCTATATAGCCGCTGTTGCCGCTGCACAGGCTCTGCAGGATCTCCACGGCAAGTGCTGTGCCTGAAGAGTATGACACTGCGCCCGGATTGATCCCCGGAGGGACGGAAGCAGAGCTGAATATATGGATCCCTTTATCTGCATCCGTTTGTTTCATATGGAGTGTGATCCCATACATCCCGCATATCCTCGACATAAAGGCTACCGTATGCTGCCGGAGCGCATCATCGCCGTAGCATGCGATGTCAAAACACCGCTGCTTATTATTGCGGATGGTTATGCTGCGGTCAAAACGATCGATGGCACCGGACCTGGTATCGACGGTACAGTGTGTGTATTTACCATTTCTGTACATGCTGAGCAGGACCATATGGTCTGTCACGGTGAGCAGCGCGTTATCAGCTGTCCCGGCATATCCGTACCGGTGTCCGGAAGCTGCGGAGCCGATCTCCGGCAATATCATATCGATACCTTCACCGGGATCCAGGAGCCGGATCCTCCCGTACGGACCACCTTGTCCTGCCCTGGCCAGCTGACCGATATCGACCGTAAGCATGCCTGGCGGTTTTTCGCCGTGGCGGTTAAGATGGCTGCCTGAGCCGGCAAAGATGGAGTCGGGAAAAAGGAATTGAGAAAGGCTGAGTGTAATAACCAATAAAAGGGCTTTCATACTTTAATAGATTTGATAATTAAAAAACAACCAAATACTATACCAATCTTTACAGATTCTCAAAATTTAACATATATGAGATATTATAAATTAATGTTCCGGCAAGATCGCATAGCAAGGCCGGGCCTGTATGGAAAGGCATCCTGATGATATTGCAGACAACTATTGAACAGGATAAAAAATTTTAAATTCTTCAATTCCGGGCTCCGCTTCCATGTTAGGATGCCGGACGCTCCCATACAGATCATACATCTGTGGAAGCAGAAAGTGCATACCATAAAAAAGCCCGGTCTCATGGTTGAGCCGGGCCTTTTCTACTATTTTATCAAAAAAGATTATGCCATCGTACCGTTGTTCTTACGGCTTTTTCTCTGCATTTTTCTCAAAGTCGCCAGCTTTGACAACTACCAGCTTTTCAGGCTTGATGTACCTGTTGAAAGCGGCATTGACCTGCTCAGGCGTCAGCGCCTGTATGGCTTTGTCGATCTTATCATCAAACTGCATATTCCTGTCTAAGAAGAGGTTGTTGTTGAGCGTTCCTGCAAGTGAAGGATCCTGCGCGCGGCTTACCTGGCGGGACTGAAGGAGGCCGGACTTGGCGGCTTCGAGCTCTTCTGCGGTAAATCCTTCCTTGTTGACCCTTGCGATCTCTTCTTTGACGCAGGCATTGACCTTCTCCGTATTTTCAGGAGCGCTGATGGCATATACGGTAAAGTTACCGTTCTTATCCAGGGCGCTGCTTGAGAACTGCGATCCGACGCCATAGCTCAGGCCTTCTTTCTGGCGGATCCTCGTAGCAAGACGGGAGTTGAGAAAGCCGCCTCCCAGCATATAATTGGCCAGGATCATAGCAGGGTAATCAGGATCACTGTCTTTGAGCTCCACGCTGAAGCCGGCCAGGTAGAGAGAGTTGGACTTATCCGGCGTATTGATGTTTTTCTCACCCGGCTTGGTCATCTGGTATGGATTATCGATACGCTTGTAAGGCGTTTTAGCCTTCCAGTTGCCAAATGTCTCCAGTAATATTTTTTCGATCTCTTCCTTGGAGAAGTCGCCTACCACCGAAGCTGTGGCAGCGGTAGAGCCATAGAAGTCGGAATGGAATTTCTTAATGTCTTCGATCTTGACGGCCTTGACCATGGCGATGTTCTCATCCAGGGTCGGTGTGTATCTCGGATCATCCTTTGCGTAGCTCGACAAGGCTCTTGAGTATTCAATACCGGCCAGTCCCTGCGGATCGCTCTTCTGCTCTTCCAGCGAGCTTACCTCCTGGTTGACCAGGATATCAAACTCATTCTGCGGGAAGGAAGGATTTTTGAGGATGTCAGCGATAATAGCGAGGGTCGGCTTCAGGTTATCCCTGGTAGTTTCGACACGGATGAAACATGATGTCGCTCCACCGCCGATGGAAACTCTTGATTTCAGCTTATCGAATTCGTCAATGATCTGCTGTTTGGTCCTCGTTTTGGTACCTTTATTGAGCATGGAAGCGGTCAGATCACCAATAGCAGCCTTACCTTTCAGTGAATTGATATCACCCATTCGGAGGGTAATATTGGCCACTACCACATCGCCGCGGGTCTCTTTAGGCAGTAAAGCCACCTCAAAATTGCCCGTTTGGGCTTTAGCGACGGTCGTTCTTTTATCGATATTGGCAGGTGACGGATCGAAGGCCTCGCCTTCAGCTACGGCAGCGTTGCCTTTATAGTCTTTGACAAGACCCACCACATCGACCGGGCCGGGGACATCCACCCGGTCAGGGTTCTTATCGGGAATAAATTCGCCTACGGTCCTGTTGCTGCTCTTGAAATAGGTCGATGCGACACGTTTCAGGTCATCGAGGGTCACCTTTTTAGTATTGTCCCTGCCTATAAAGGTCAGTCTCCAGTCGCCCTGGGCGATATATTCACTTAGGTTGGTTCCGACGCGCTCTACATTGTTAAACGTCATGTCCCATGCCTTGAGCGCCTTTTGTTTCTGCCGGTCAAGTTCTTCCTGCGTAAAAGTCATACCCGGTACTTTGTCGAGCCGGGACAACAGCAGGCTTTTTACCTCATCCAGTGATCTATCGGCCGGAACGGTAGCGCCAAACAGCATGATGCCCGGCTCTTTCAGCTCAAAGCTAAATCCGAATACATCGGTAGCTTTTTTGCTCTCGACGAGCTCCTTGTACATGATCCCGCCCGGGTTGTCGGTCAGAATGGCGCTCAGCATTTCCAGGGCGGCATAGTCGGGATGTGCGCCCGGACATATATGGTAAGCCGTCATGACAGCCTGGATATCGCCCGTTCTGCGCAATACAACACTGCGCTCACCATCCTGGACCGGGTCAAGGGTATAGGTCGGATAGAGAAGATTGACCGAACGGTCGGGTTTAGCGATCGGCTCAAAATGCTTTTTGATAAGATTCAGGGTCTTATTGACATCGATCTGGCCTGCCACGACGAGGACCGCATTGTCAGGCTGATAGTATTTTTTGTAAAATGCCTGGAGACGCTCTATCGGCACATTTTCGATATCGGAACGCGCTCCGATCGTTGATTTGCCATAGTTATGCCATAGGAACGCAGTGGATACCACACGCTCCATCAGGATCCCGGTGGGGTCGTTCTCCCCGCTTTCAAATTCGTTGCGCACCACGGTCATTTCACTTTCAAGGTCTTTCTTAGCGATAAATGAATTGACCATCCTGTCAGCTTCAAGGCTCAGAGCCCATTCCAGGTTTTCGTCCTTCGCAGAGAAGGTCTCAAAATAGTTGGTACGGTCGAGCCAGGTAGTACCGTTAGGCCGCGCACCATGCTTGGTCAGCTCGGAAGGGATGTCCGGGTGATTGGGCGTACCCTTGAAGACCATATGCTCGAGGAGGTGAGCCATGCCCGTCTCACCATAACCCTCATGGCGGCTACCTACCAGGTAGGTGATATTGACCGTAACGGTCGGCTTGGAAGGCTCCGGAAAGAGCAATACCTTAAGACCGTTCTTTTTAAGTGTGTATTCGGTGATACCTTCAACGGTAGCGCCTTTTTCAAATCCGTCCACCTGGCCGGATACCGCCAGCGGAAGGATCACGGCCGTCAAACCCGCAAACAGAGCAAGTCTCAGGCGGCTTATCCTAAAAAATTTATTCATGTGAATTCTGTTAAATTGAAAAATGTCGCCAAAATACAAAAATTGCCCGTGATCTCCGACGATTTCGGCAAATGTGCACATTCATCCGACAAAATAACACGCGATCCTGTTCCCTGCCTGGGATCACGTGATGTTAAGGATAACATTGCCTGTTTTTTGTCCCGTCCCGACATAGCGATAGGCATCCACGATCCTGTCAAGCGGATAGGACCTGTCGATCACCGGTCTGAAGCTACCGTCGATAAGGCGCTCTCTGATAAAAGACAGGATGTCCGATGTCATCCGGGGGATGGGAAACAGCACCTTCCTGCCTCCCAGCAGGAGCGTCCACAGCGCGAGCGGAATATTTTCACCCTTTCTGCCCGGCTCGGTCGACACATATATTCCCTTCTCTCCCAGCAGGGGCTTGCATACTGCAAATGAAGACTTGCCCACGGCATCAAAAATAAACGAAAAGTGTCCTCCGGTCTCGGTAAAGTTCTGCTTCTGATAGTCGATCACCACATCAGCGCCCAGGTTTCTGACCAGCTCCATATTTTTAGTATTGGCGACGGCGACAACCTCCGCCCCGAAATATTTCAGCAACTGAACTGCAGCAGAACCGATCGCACCGGTAGCGCCATATACCATCACCCGGTCACCCTTCCTGACCTTTGCAGCACGGATATTGCTGAGCGCATAATGACAGCCCTCGGTCGACGCGACGACTTCTTCAAACGTAAAGCCATCCGGGATGTGAGCAAGGGCCGTATCACTGCCAGCCAGCTTGTATGCTGCATGTCCGCCGAAACAGGCGTCGTCATAACCAAACACACGATCACCGGGCTTCCAGGTACTTCCACTGCCGGCGGCTTCCACTATACCCGCAAATTCACAACCAAGCGTCCGGTATTTAGGCCGGAAAAGACCGCTGAAGAACCGGCTTACAAAATATTCCGCGCTGCGAAAGCCGGAATCGGTACGGTTGACTGTCGAAGCATGCACTTTGATCAGTGTCTGGCCCTTACGAGGTTGCGGTACAGGGATCTCCCGGACGGAAACGACCTCTGGAGGCCCATACCTGGTATGGATGGCTGCATACATGAATCTCATACGCAATAAATCTGATTATCGCGAAAAAAGGCAAAAAAGGACAGGTAACACAAAAATTTAGACCAATTTCCCTTTCTCAAAGACATCCATATATCGTCACTGGATCATTACCTTATGTGTCTCGCTTCCCTTTTCACCTGTCAACCGCACGAGGTACATACCTTTAGTATAATGACCTACGGAGCAGTTGAGCATATCGGCCCACGGATCGATACTACGCGATAACAGCACCTCGCCATCGATCGTTACGATCTCAAGCGTGCTGTAACCGCTGTGAGGCCGCATCAGCACCGACAGTTCGCCATTGGTAACAAGGGTAGGACGGATGGTTACGGCCTTACCGGCCCTCAGATGTACCGACGACACGCCGGAAAAGCTTTCTCCGCCATCACGATCCACAACTTTCAGCCGGTAGAATAGCCGCCCGTCAAACGCTACATCATGCGTATAGGCATACGTACTTTCTTCGCTGACATTGCGGGCCTTCAGCTCTCCGAGATACCTGAAATTACCGGCGCCTTCGCTTACCTCCACTTCAAAATGATTTACACCCGATTCCATAGCAGTGCGCCATTCCAGACGAACGCCTCCGTCGGTCTCCCTGGCAGAAAAACCGAGCATCGTGAGCGGCATCGGCTCGGTAGAGGTCGTCAACTGATACACCGTACCCGAGCCCAGCGAGACCACATATACCTCTCCGTCTTCCGTCTCGCCGAAGTCGACGATATTGGACGGGCCGAGCGTTTGGGGATCGGCTATAGTATATGAAGCTCCATTTTCCCTGATCAGGAAAAAGTCGGTTGTAAAATATTCAGCACCGATATACCAGCCATACATGGCGGGAAAACGGTTTCCCCGATACACAACCCCGCCCGTCACACTTTGCGATCCGGGCACGCCATAATCAAACACCGGAAAATGATAGTTTTCGGCCGGGAGGCAGCCTGTCAGCTCATATGGAGCATCGCCTTCATAACAATCCCATCCGAAATTGGTACCTGCGATTTCGCCTGCCTTCACATGATCAAATTCTTCCCAAAGGTTTTGCCCCACATCACCTATCCACAGGTCGCCATTAAACCTGTCGAAGCTCCAACGGTAGGGATTTCTCAGGCCAAGACAGTATACCTCGTTTCCGAAAGGATTATCGGCCGGCACCGTATAAAAAGGCGGCGTCTCTGATGTATTGACTTCCAGGCGTAACAATTTTCCTAATAATTTTTCCGGGTCCTGCGCATTTTCGCCGGGATCGCCGCCCCCGCCGCCATCACCCGTAGACAGGTAGAGATAGCCCGCCTGGTCAAAGTGTAATTCGCCCCCATTGTGATTGCCCAAGGGATGTTCTATTTCAAGCACGATCTTTTTTGAGGCGGGATCGGCCAGATCGGGATCGCCGGCGCTCACCTTATACCGTGCGATCGTAAGCGCTCCTACATTCCCGGGTTCATTGCCCGTATAATAGACATAGAAAAGTCCGTTGTTTTCATAGTCCGGATGGAAGGCCATGCTAAGCAATCCCCTTTCTCCGCTGGTTGAGATATTGGTTACGTTCAGAAAATCATTGAGAAAATTGAAATCAGCGTCGTAGACCTTGATCAGACCTTCTTTGTGAACGATAAATACACGGCCACTTCCATCCCCGGCATTGACAAACTGTATCGGTTGATTCAGCCCGCTGATGACAGGTTCTGAAAGCACGAGCTCAGGCTGAGCAGACATCGTAGGAAATTGTAAGACAAAACCGAAATAAAAAAGAAATAGTAAAGCTCCGGTCTTCGAACACAGAACATTAAGGTAGCCGGGATCCATGAGTCAGGATTTAATCATTCACAAATAATAGCATCAAATGAAAGAAATGCAACGCTTAACGAAGAGTGACGGGATGAGACGGAGAATGGGAGATCCTGGAAAGATTACAAAACAATACAACTTTTCTTATACGGTAAAAAGTTCCGACAGATCGGGTCAAACGAAAAAATAACCGGCAGCATTTATCCCGGCTGTTAAGAATAGGCAGCTGGTAGCTCTGCCCCATCATCCGGAATTCTTATCCAATCGACAAAAAAGCTTGACTATCAGCCCGGATCTCCTCTGACCCAGGGCTATTTTTTGATGAATTTGGAGGTGAATATCAAATTATTATCCGTGGCGCACTTTAAGAAATAAATACCGGGAGAAAGCCCGGAGGTGTTGATCTTTAAAGGCGCCCGGAAAGATTTTTCGCTTAGGATGACCTGGCCGGTAATATTATGAACGCAGCAACCGAGATCCTGGAAATCATGCTCTATCCGGAGCATATCTTCAGCAGGATTGGGAAAAAGCTTGATATCAGTTTGAGGATTTACCTGGTGCAGTATCCCGGAATAAGCTTCACTGCCGTTTTTACGGATGGTTCTGATACGGTAGTAATTCTCCCTGTGTATTTTTTTATGCAGATACTTATAATTCTTAATTCCCTCATGGGCTGTCAGGAATGTGACAGGGTAAAAGCCAGCGGCTCCGACGCTCCATTGGACTTCAAAGCCACTGATATCTCCAGGGGCTTCCGCTGTCCAGGCTATTTCATTTCCCTTATCCGTATTCCTGACCGTCGCCGTAATACGGCCGGCCGACAGAAGAATGGACTGATCAAATCCCTGTCGTATGTAATCATTGACAGTCGCGGCCGTATACCGGTCATCCCAGTTTTCCCTGCTCAGATTGCTGCGGCTTTCCAAAAACTCATCCAGGCCCCCGCTCTGACCGACTGACAGGAGATAAGTGGATATATTCCTTCCGGGATCGGTATAAGCCACTTCCGTGTTGCTACTGCCTGTCTCGCCGCTCTGGCTTAGCCATCCGGCATACGATCCTCCCGGGTCGAACCAATGGCCTGTATCGTTGATATTGAAGTATCTGTTATTGGTGTACGAGACCGTTGAAAAAGATCCGTTCTGGATAACACAATATCCCTTGCTGTTCTTCATCTGGATATCATTTTCGGAAAAAGTATTGCTTCCGGCCAGGGAGCCACCAGCTACAAACCCACCTGAATAGGCCGGCCCGGATGGAGAATTATTACCCCAGTTGTAGATAATATTATGATGCAGATCTACATTTTCCGCTTCATTGATCAGGATGGCATTATTGTATCCGCTTACAGGTGTGTAATGGGCTATGATATTGTGATGCACCGCCGCATCTCTTACACGCTGGATGTGAATCCCGCTGCCCTGTTCGAAAGGCTCAGTCCTTGAATCAAGGATCACATTATAGGAGATCTCCCCCGACCGGGCTTCAGCCGGCCACCCGATCGTGGTCTCATGTGTTCCGAACTGCAGGTTCTTCGGGTTAGACAGGTACAGGTTATTATATACCAGGCCGCCACACCGGTGTCCGCCACCCGTCGCACCTGCTCTGGCCACGATATTATTCCGGAAGGTCAGGTTATCGTTGTGCACCTGGAAGTAAGAGTTGTGCCGGAATCCGGTCGGATTCGCACCGGGAATACCGGTGTGCCAGCCATTGTGATCCATCAGGTTATCTTCGAAAAAAACGGTGTCAACATTATCTATATACATTGCATTGGCGTGCGCAGATGATGTGGCATAGGCATCCCTGAACACACATCGTCTTACCCTGAGGCCTGAACGGGTCGGCACAACTGCTCCTCCGGGATCGTGGACGGAGAGGTGCTGAAAATATTCCGCAAGAAGACAATCTTCGATCAGTATATTATCAAAAGGAGCATTAATGATACGTATCCCTACAGGCTCATCTTCACCGCTTCTTTCCAGCGGTCGCAGCTCAAGACCGATAAAGGCCAGGTGTGACGCCGAGATGCCGGTGAGATCGACAAATCCCATGCTGCCGGTATTGATCACAGGCCTTGAAGCAGCCGCACCGTAAGTTCCTATTACCATCATTTCATCCCGGCTGCGGCCATATAGCGATATACTGCCCAACGATTGTCCATCCCAGGTCTCACCCCTGCTGAAGAGCAAGTAATCGGGATAGCCCGGCCGCAGATAAGCCCTGGCAGCATGAATGGTCTTAAAAGGCAGTATAGGTCCGGTTGGATAGAATGGATCAGCGCCAACAGAAACGTGAACCGGTGTGTATGTCTGAGCGGTGGCATCGTCGCCTGTGATATCGCTTACATAGATAATGCGGCTATCGCTAGCCGGCATAAACTGTGACCAGCCGCCTGAGATCGGAGGCTGTGAGGTCAGGATCACCGGAGCATAAAGAAGGAATAACACGGCAGAGAGGAAATATGGTTTCATACCCGAGCTGATTATATGGTGCCAAAAATAACATCTCCGTTATTGAGATAAGACATTACAGCTAAATTTTGCAACAAATATTGTGGCGGTATTACATTCTTACCTATAAGAATGCCGGGATAAGCTTCAATATCCATGCCATAAGAACCCACCGGCGGTTTATGGAAGCTGTGGTTTTTTTGTTCTGCGCCCTGGCCGGCTTAATAGACCATAAGATCGATCTCCTGATCCGGCCACTGGCGTATAGGCCTCATTTACTTCCTTCTTATCCGTTACATCCAGCCGCAAATGTGCAATCTGAGCCAGACACTTTAAGCTTATTTTTTTTTCAACAATTCAATTATCCGCGCAGAATGATGAATGGAACGTTGGCCATGGTGACAGTCTCCAGGCCGTCAGAAACAAATGACTACAGTAAAAACAGGTCAAAAGCCAAAAAATAAAACGAACGTGAACCTTTTCAAAAAGCAAAGCCTTTACTATAAAGAAATATCAAAAATGCGAATTTAGCTTTTGAGAGAAATTGATTAATTTGCACATTTTAACCGAATCAGAATAATTGGAACCTATGTCTACAGATGTCAATATTTATGAAGAGATCGTGAAGCTCAATATGCGCATCAGCTGCCTTGAATCACTGATCCAGCATATCATCGAGATCAATCCCCGCCTCAATATTCCTTCTTCCGAAGATATCGATGCCATCTATGCCGAGGCCATCCAACAGGTAATAGATGAAGTAGACAGGGATTAAGACCGCCGACCGGAGCTTTTCAAGCTCCGGAACATCAATGTTCGAAGCCTGTTATTTTGACCTCATCCAGATCCAGCTGCATCTCCAGGCTGCGGATCACATTGTCGTCGTAGCGTCTTTCCGACCTGATGGCCATTAATTCACGGCGCTGCGCCCGGAGCAAGCCTCTGTACACTTCCCTGCTCTGGCCCATGGCCTCTGTATGGCCCTCATTGGTATGGATACACTGCATTTTATCGTTGATCAGACCAACCTCGTTTTCGAGACTGATCTTCATGTGGTTGACCAGGGAATTGTGTTTGACAACGTCTTTATAATCGGCCGTAATGGTATTGAGGGCCTTGTTTTTAAGCCGGTGGAGGATCAGGGCTTCCTGCTTCTCTTCGGGCAATCCCTCTGTGAGCTCAGTCACCTTAACGAACTTCAGGATCAGGGGTAATAATAATCCCTGTCCCACCAGGGTGATCAGGATGATGACAAAGGTGACAAATAAGATCAGGTTGCGCTGCGGAAAGGCTGTACCGTCAGCCAGGAGAAAGGGAATGGCAAGTGCCGATGCCAGGGAAACCACCCCGCGCATAGCCGAGATGCTCATGATAAACGGCTCCTGCCATTCGGGCCGGGCCGGTCTTTTTTCATGTTTGTAATGCATGACGGCCGGAAAGTAAGAAAGCAGGAATATATAAAGCGTCCTCGTCAGGATGATGACCCCACCTATAACGATGGCATAGAAGACACCGTCCCAAAGGCTGTATTCTTTCATTCCTTCGATCACTACCGGCAATTCAAGGCCGATGATCATAAAAACAACAGCATTCAGCATAAATATCAGCGTATTCCACACCGAGCCCGCCTGGATCCGCGTGGTATGGCTCAGGAAACAATTGGCATTGTACGACATAAGCAATCCTCCGCTTACGACCGCCATCACACCCGAAAAATGGAAATATTCGGCTGTGATATACAGGATATACGGGATCAGCAGGGTCAGAACGGTGTCAATATTGCTGTTGGAAGGCAACCAGCGCATCAGCCAACTGAAAAGCATGCCCAGGGACAGACCGATAATAATACCCATACCGGCGATGACAAAGAAGTCGACCACAGCGTTCATAAGGATAAACTGGCCCGTCATCACAGCGGCCAGGGCAAACTTAAAAACAATAAGGCTCGATGCATCATTGACAAGGCTTTCTCCTTCCAGGATGGCCATAATACGGCGTGGCAGCTTCATGTGTTTGAGGATGGAGGTTGCCGCCACGGCATCCGGTGGGCTGTTGATCCCGCCAAGCAGGAAGCCCAGCGCCAGCGTCATGCCGGGTATAAGCGCATTGGACACCAGGGCCACGACGGTAGAGGTAATTATAACCAGGCCAACCGCCAGGGAAAAAATGGGCTTCCTCCATTGTGCAAAGTCCTTCCATGAAGTATACCAGGCAGCCTCGAAAAGGATGGGAGGCAGAAAGATCAGGAAGACCAGATCAGGCTCTATCTCAACAGAGGGCATGCCCGGAATAAAGGAAATAAGAAGGCCGGCAATGACAAGAAAGATCGGATAGGCGATCCTTAGCTTCTGGCCGAGCATGACCAGGATCAGGACAGAAAAGGCTGAAAGGATCGCTATGATCAGGTAGCTGTGGATCATAATTCTTATTATTTAGTGCTATTTTAATAAAGAATTGGGAATTTTGTTGAAAAATCAGGGATCTCTCGTGTTTTTGTTGCATCACAGGCAGGGCATTACGGCAGTTGAAGCCGGGGACTTTATCGCCGTATGCGGGGCGGATCTGCGGCGCCGACCATTATTAACATATCCGCTCAATTTTCATATGTTCTGAAAATCAATGATTAAGCACGTTACAAAATATAGTTTTTATAATAATGTTTTAAATGTTGTTATTTAGAAGATTGAGAAATACCCGCTTTAGTATGTAAAAATATATCATGCCTAAGTTGCTGTTTTAAAGGTCGTTTTACAGATTAAAAATCTTTGTAATGCCTTGTAAAATCAAGGTTTATAGAAATAAATATGTGTAAAAAAAATAGTCCACTCCGTAAGATTAAACATATATTTACCCCCGAATTGAATGAATCCCTTTTAAGTGAACAGTGTGTATGGACGGAAACCTTAACTCAAATAACAATGCAGTCCCGAATATTGTCAATGAGTTTGAAGCAATGTCCCAGAATGGCGGGCTCAACTTATTGTTAGAAAAAGATTTTATTGAACTCATACTATATTTCGAAAAAGAACTTATGCTCGACAAGGCCCTGGAAATAACGGACCTTGCCCTTGAACGCTTCAGCTATATTCCCGACCTGTTTTTGAAAAAAGCTCAGATCCTCATGGCCCTCAACAACACCTCGGAAGCTTTTGAAGCGCTCGACCAGGCATTATTGCTTGCTCCCGCCGAGAATGAGGCCAAACTGCTGAAAGCCAATTGCCTTATCCTGGAAAAAGAATACGATCACGCATTCAACCTGCTCAGTGATGTCATGCTGTCAGGGTCTTATAAAGAAAGGCTCAGCGCCTCCCTGCTCAAAGCAAGCATTCATGAAGAGCTTAAGGATTACAACCAGATGTTTAACCACATCCGCTTTGTCCTGGATCAGGAACCCTCCAACGAGGGTGCCATGGAAAAGCTGTGGTCCTATATGGAGGCTCAGCGAAGCTACCACCAGGGGATCAATTATCTCAATCAGTTGCTCAACAACGATCCTTATGCCTACCTGGCATGGTATAACCTGGGTCAGGCCTATTCCTGCATAGGAGAATATGAAAATGCCTTAAGCGCCTATGAGTACAGCTTTCTGATCCATCCCAGCTTTGAGCTCGGATATAAAGATTGCGCTGACCTGGCTTTCCAGCTCTGTAAATACAAGCTCGCGCTCAAAGTATATCTTGAGGCCCTGGAAAACATAGGTCCCGACAGCGAATTATTTGCCTGTATCGGAGAATGTTATCTCAAGATGAAAGAATACCGCCAGGCAAGGCTCAACTTCCGGAAGTCCAACAGGCTGGACCCCTACAACGATGAGGTCCATTATCATCTGGGGATCTGCTTCGCAGCGGAGCACAAATATGATATCGCTCTTCAGCATTATTACAAGGCACTGAAGATCGAAGACGGACGTGAAGAATATTTTGCCGCGGCAGCCGAAGCATTCTATAAGCTGGGGGATGTCGATAAGGCCAACTATTATTACATGAAGGCTACCGAGATCGGTGGCGATATTCCCGATATCTGGCTTGCCCATGTCAAGTTCCTGTATGAGATCGAAGAGTACGAAAAAGCGCTCGAAGTATTGGAAGAAGCCGATGAATGCACCTATAGCGCCGAATTGCTGTATTTTAAGGTGCTTACCCTTATTGCCCTCCGGCAAATGGAAGAAGCGTGCGATGTGCTAAAAGAAGCCTTGTCAGAAGATTTTGAATGTCACAGGATCCTTTTCCAGGCAAATCCCTCCCTGAAAAAAGATCATGAAATAATGTCCATTATCCATTACTTCCAGCCTGAAGATTAATATATTCTTTATAGTGGCTTAACATTCGGAGCTTAACTTTGATCCTTGAACAGGGATAACATCATATCTTCCCTGCTAAATATATGCTCAAAAAAAAGGTACTGATATGCCCGCTCAACTGGGGTCTTGGCCATGCAACGCGTTGTATTCCGGTCATCCGTACTCTGGTACAGCGTGGGCACGAGGTCCATATCGCATCCGACGGGGTGGCGCTTGGCCTGTTAAGGGCTGAGTTTCCCGGGCTGACCTGCATAGAATTACCCGGCTATGGCATCCATTATAAGGGTAAAAACCTGATCCGGTCTCTTTTCCTGCAGATCCCGTCTATGATGGATGCCATGCGCAAAGAGAAAAAGCGCATCAAAAAATATGTCGCCGAGCAGGGCATTGAGGTGATTATATCCGACAACCGTTTCGGATGCAGGAGCAAAAACTGCCGGAATATCTTTATCTCCCATCAGTTGAAGATCCTCCTGAAAAATGATGCGCTGACACTTTCAGCTTCTACGGTCAACCGGCTCCTGATCGGAAAATTTGATACAGTATGGGTGCCGGACGCTCCGCCACCGGACAATATCAGCGGGAAGATGTCCGACAGAGACGGCTACAGGAACATTGAATATCTCGGCCCATTGTCCCGGTTTATGAAAATGGACCTGCCAATCAAACGCGATTTCATAGCCGTTCTTTCTGGTCCGGAACCCGCCCGCACACAGCTCGAAAGCCTGCTGATACGCCAGGCGGCATTGCTGCCCTATACTATGCTGATCGTACGGGGACTACCGGTCGATGCCCTTCCCTTAGACTCGCTGCCTTCCCATCTTACCTATGTGGATTATATGACCGCCATAGAGCTCAATAAAGCCATTGAAGAAAGCCTGTGTGTCATATCACGTACCGGATACACGACCGTTATGGACCTGCTGAGCCTGGGGAAGAAAGGTATTCTGATCCCTACTCCCGGACAGCCAGAACAGGAATATCTCGGTCAGCAGCTCGCAGAAAAAAAGAGGTTTCTCATCAGTGCACAGAAAACGCTCAATCTTTCCGAGCTGGCGCCTCGCGCCCTGGATGACACCAACACCTACCAGGGAAGGTTTGAGTCCCGGCTGTTATACGCGATAGAGAACGCCGGGCTATAAGTCCTTTTATCTGGGGAAGAGGGTTTAGCTATTGGCAAAAACACGGATTCCCTACCAGTAGACATGCCATAGATTGCATGGTAAAGATGAGATATATCAGCGCCAATCTTCATCAAAATCGATATGATATATTGCCATATTCCGATGTTGCTATTTCAATAGTGGAAGTTTGTGAGGGGTAAATATTATTGACATATTTCTACTGACTTTCTATTCTTGTGACATAGAAGTAATTAGTATTGACATATTGCTATATTTCAATACACCTATCACAGAAAAAATCAATTCTGGATTGACCAGCAGATGGCTCATCACCATATAGCTATTATGTTGCATAAAGTCCGCACGAAGATATTTGAAGGATGACCGATCGGATTATTGACATATTGATATATTTCGATATAATAGCTTTCGCAAAATTTTAGCTCCCGGTAAATGATAGAAGGCTTTTGGGTAATATTGAAATATCTAGATATTTCAATACTTCAACCCTAACCTGATACAAAAACTCACCGACTGGTTCTGGTGATACCAGGTTTCTATTCAGGTTGTCAACGAGCTCATTTATTAATAGGATTCAGAGATCCTGGCATTGTATTGATATATATCAATATTTCAATGCCACCACCCACCGACCAATACAAAAAATGATCTGATCGTGGTACAATATACCATCATACCTGAAAAACCAGGAGGTTTTAATAAATCAACCCCTCTAAGCCAGGAATTTTAACCCAATCTTCCGAAACGGGCCTTTATTATCTAATCAGCAACTGCAAATAGCTTCTTAGCTTACTGACACGCTCTTGATTAATAGTATAATAGATCTCATTCCTGACAATCCTGCCAATAATAAGGCCTGATCGACGCAATTCACCTAAATGATGTGAGACCGTCGGCTGTGACAATTGAAGGAGACCCGCTATTTCATTACAATTATAGTCATCTGTCTTCATTAAATATTCTAAAATACTTACCCTAGCTGGGTGTCCCAGCGCTTTGGACAAAATCGCAAACTCATTGATCTTGTCCGAATACTGTAATGTCTTGGTAGCGCCCATGTGTTGATTTGTTGATGGTGAAAGAAATATTAAAATCAAAGGGAACTTTGAATACCTCAGGTAAGAATCTGTATAGCTTGAAATGATCATCCCTGCGAGGGCTGATTCAAAAACACATAAGACAAACTTAAGGTGAATTAAAGTTTCCTTGTTGCAATAATACTAAATTATATTGGATATATGGTATGCGTTGACAGTATAAATCATAGGATTTGCAATGCTCTATTCATTCCAAAGAGTGACAATAGCCACAAACACAGATTCCCCACTCTGTAATTGTGGCAATTTTGGCAAATACAGTAAGAGGCAAGACAATGTTCTGACCTTTGGAGTATGTTCGGTCAAAAAGGTCTAATTCTGGAATATAGATTTTAAATATTTAGATATGTCAATATAAGGGAAACTTATCCAAGACACCGACTGATCTATCGACATATTTAGATATTTCAAATACCTCCCAACCCTAAAATCTTATCTTTCTATCCAGTCCAACAGCGGACCATTGACATATTTAGATATTTCAATACAAAGCCCCCTCCATTATTCAACTAAAGCGCCGATCAAGCCCACCAACAATAATCAACAGAAAACACTTTGACCTTTTCTTAGTCAAAATATATTGTAATTAATGCTTTTATCACCTCCCTTTGTAAATCTTTAGTCATAAATAGCAAAGAACAGCTCAACTATCGTCCCGATCGCTTGTTTTTGTATCTTTGACCGCCATTCTTTAAATGGATCTACAAACAGGTAAAACATGTCTATGGCTCATACTTCCGATTTGGTCATAATAGGCTCCGGTATCGCCGGGCTGAGTCTTGCGATACAGGTCGCACAGCGTAGAAAAGATCTTCAGATCACAATACTGGCTAAAACAACAGAAAAGGAAAGTAATACCAACTATGCCCAGGGCGGCATAGCGACCGTGTGGGATGAGGATGTGGATAACTTCGAAAAACACATTGCCGATACTCTGGATGCAGGGGACGGGCTTTGTGACAAGGAAGTGGTGGAGATCGTCGTCGAATCAGCGCCCGACAGGGTCCAGGAGCTGATCGACTGGGGAGCCAATTTTGATAAAAATAAAGATGGCGATTATGACCTGGGGCGCGAAGGCGGTCATACTGAAAACAGGATCCTCCACTATAAAGATATTACCGGCCGAGAAATTCAGAGGGCGCTGATGGCAAAAGCCGCTGAATTTGAAAATATCAGCATCCTGGAGCATTATTTCGCAATCGATATCATCACCCAGCACCATCTGGGATACAATATCTCCCGGCTCACACCCGATATCGAATGTTACGGCGTATATGCGCTCAACAGAAAGACCAACGAGATCACGACCTTCCTGGCCAGGCAAACCGTCCTGGCATCCGGAGGCGCCGGACAGGTGTACAAGTCGACAACCAACCCCATTGTAGCCACCGGCGATGGTATAGCGATGCTCTATCGCGCCAAGGGAAGAGTGGCCAATATGGAATTCGTCCAGTTCCACCCTACTGCTCTCTTTAATCCGGCCGGTGAAAACCCCGACTTTCTCATCAGCGAGGCAGTAAGAGGTTATGGCGCCATCCTCAAAGACGCTGCCGGCAATGAGTTTATGCAGAAATATGATGAACGCCTGAGCCTTGCTCCCCGCGACATCGTGGCAAGAGCGATCGACAATGAGATGAAGGTAAGAGGGGTCGACAATATGTACCTTGATTGCCGTCACCTCGATAAAGAAGGCTTTCTACAGCATTTCCCCAATATCTATGAAAAATGCAAGAGCATCGGCATCGACCCTTTTACACAGATGATCCCCGTAGTGCCCGCCTGTCACTATATGTGCGGTGGAATCAGGATAGATCATGACGGCCGAAGCTCCATCCACCGCTTGTTTGCTGCAGGGGAATGCACCAATTCCGGCCTCCATGGGGCAAACAGGCTCGCAAGCAACAGCCTGCTGGAAGGTCTCGTATTCGGCTACAGGGCAGCGATGATCATTCTCGACACCGTCGACCAATATGACATATGCAGTGGCATACCCGACTGGAACGCCAGCGGGACCAACGATCCGAAAGAAATGGTCCTCATCACCCAGAGCCGTAAGGAGGTCAAAGAGATCATGTCCAACTATGTAGGTATCGTTCGCTCGAATATCCGTCTCAAAAGGGCTGCCGACCGGATGTTCCTCCTATACCAGGAGACGGAAGAGCTCTACAATACGACGACTATCAGTCCGCAGTTGTGTGAGCTGCGCAACCTGATCACGATATCCTATCTTATCATTAAGGGTGCCACGATGCGGCACGAAAGCCGGGGACTGCATTTTACAACAGACTATCCCGGCAAGCTGCCTTTTCTGCAGGATACACTGATGTGATCTCTATCGATCCAATACCGATCTGAAAATTTCCAGGATACGCGGTATTACTACTTTCTGTGATGAATAACTCTCGATCGATGCCCTGATCGAAGGGCCGGCATCCAGGTTGAGTTCGACCATAGCCATTTCGATCGCATCGGCAAGCTGTTCAGGATTTCTTTCCCTCACGATGATGCCATTCTCTGCATTGATATAGTCGTGCACGCTTCCACAGTCTGTAGTGATGACATACAAGCCGGCGGCAAGGGCCTCTGCTATATGCAGACCGAAGCTTTCGAGCTCGGTAGCGGTACAGTACAGATGGCATTGGGAAAGAACCTGCCTGACACCAGCACGACCAAGGCGTCCGTGAAAGATGACCTTGTCCCGCAGCCGTTCCTGCCTGCAGGTATCTTCCAACTCCTGCCGCAACGGCCCGTCACCGACCAGGTGGCAGGTAAATTCCAGATCCCTGCCCGCAATATATCCCAGAGCCCTGAGCAGGAGATCATGGCCCTTGCCTCGATCCAGGTCGCTCACACATGCCAGGTGGAATCCGTGTCTCAAATTTCTTTCCAACGGTATCCGGAAAAATTCATCCTGGACCATACCGGGTATACGGTATATTCTGGTCTTCGTCCATCTGCCGATGCCTTCGGCATGAGCCGTGCTCACTGCGATGATGGCGGATACGCGCTTGTAATAATGCCGTGCCAGCCACCTTAGTTTCAATGGCGCACGTTCCGACATCAGGATACCCAAATGTTCCGAGTGCACGACAGGTATGTTTCTGGCATGGGCCCATCTGCTGACGAAACGAATCGCGATCAGGCCATGGGTATTGATTATATCCGGCATGCCAAACCGCATCGTGTAACGATCGAGGACAGAGCGGGATCTTGCAGGGATAGCGATTTTTTTCCATACCGGCCCATGCTGTAACGAAGGATGATAGAGTTCCGTTATCTTTCCGTCGACGATCTCCTCATCCCGGTCGCCACATACCAGCGACAGCACCCTTACTTCATGTCCTTCTTCAGCATATGCCCGCGCCAGGTCTCTTACAAACACGCCCTGATGGCCCGCCTGTTCAGGCTGATACCAGGATGGAATGATCAGGATGTGCATAGATCGACAGTATTTTTTTCTGACCAATAAGATGGTAAAACGACCTCTATCCCTTCCTCCGACAGGTAATCCAGTAACTTCTCATACTGGCGCAGAAACCGTTGATTAGACCAGGGCGTCAGGTAGTTGTTGTGAAACAGGATCGAAACACAGTAGCCATCATGCCACTGGGCTGTCATGGTCCTGAATGTTTCAACCATATCAGTGTCTGCCTCGCTGCGATCAAATACCGTATCCATCAGCACAAGCGGAACAACGGTAAGCTTACGACCAAACGGCCGGAAATCGAGAGGATAGCCGTTTCTCAACCCGGGAGCGTCACTCCAGCCAAGGCCGGTATCTGTAGCAAAACCGGCGTCTTCGATCAGCTTCCAGTCATCCGGCAGCCGGTACCTGAGAAAATGATTTCTGTTGGAATCCACGGGGACTCCGATTTTGTCTTTTTCCCCGGTAAATGAATTGGGATAAGAGCTTTTGTGCAGACCCACCTCCATACCATAACCGGCAACCTTCAGCACATTTTTATTCAGCATTTGCAATGAATAATCGGCATTGCGGATGCCATGACCGGGCCTTTGCTCCGGAAGAAAATAAAATACGGATGCAAAGCCGCGTTGTTGCTCTATACGCGCTATATCTTCCAGGTTGGACCATATTTTTCTACCGGTCAAAAGATGCCTGATCAATGCCCCGGCAAGCTTTATCGTTGGCTTTTGTATAAGATACCGAAGCTCTTGTCTTACACCTGAGGTCAGAAAATCAATATCATGACTGAGGACAACCTGCCGGCGGTAACGGCTGCTGATCGTCTCCATACCTGCACAATTTTTCAGAAACCCGCGCATGAGCGGCGTGACCAGGTCGGTATAGCCGTCATGAAAACGTCCGTATACACTCCCTCCAAAGGTTACACGGCCATAGCGGTCCCTATGCCCGCCAGTATCGGCGATCTCGCCCAGGCAGTGAATGATGTAAAAAATACTGGCGATAGGATCGATCCGGTGACGGGCTGCATCGGTATAGACATGGATGCCTTTTACACAGGCAGGATCACAGGGTCGCATTTCTGTCAGTGCACTGTATATCTTAGGATCAAGCCCGTATTGTCCGGGGCCATCTCCGAATATCACCACAGCGGCTGCCTCATCTGATTCCCGGAAACATACCTCCAGCCCACGGCTGATCAGATCGAGCGTATAAACAACAACCTGCCTGAACCGCGAGCATTCAGGACTGATATAGTAGGTACATACCGGAGTTGTCAAGTTCAGGAAAGTTGTGAGAACCCGGCAAATTTAACACACTATTAGTTAACAACCTTCCATTTATTGACGGAAGGGCATTGTGCAAGCCATTCGGGGTCGATGACGATGTAGGTATCCTTTATTTTTTTATCCAGCCAATTATTCAGCTCAGCCTCTTTTTTCGAGATCAACGCGTCGTCCTTGATACGGGAAAAATCCTTTTCCAGGCTGGCTTTATGAGGTTCCGAACGCGATTGCAGGAGCAATACCTTATAACCAGTCTCACCATATGGATCCTTGAATTCGAAAGGAGCGGACACCTTTCCGATATCCATTGTATCCAGGCTGAAGTATACATCCGGCTCCAGGTCAGATATCTCGAAGAAATTGGTATTGGTTTCGGGGTTGATAGCACGTCCGCCATTGCTGTAGCTCGGGAAGTTCTTATTGCTGAATTTCCTGACGGCTTCAGGAAAAGGCAGCTTGCCTTCTCTGACCTGTGTCACAATGCTGTCAAGAGTGTGTAATGCTATGGTCTTGTCTTCATAGGACAATTCCGGCTTGATCAGGATGTGACGGGCGTGAAAGGAGTTGCCCCGACGCTCCAGCAACTGGATGAGGTGAAATCCGAATTCACTTTCGACGATGGGGCTTACCTGACCTTCTTCCAGGTTGAATGCTGCCGCCTCAAATTCAGGAACGAATGCACCGCGTTTAGCCCAGCCCAGATCACCGCCGGCGGCCGATGAGCCATCGACCGAGAATTTCTTAGCCAGGTCTTCGAATTTCTCTCCGTTCTCGACGATGCGTTGCCGGATGCTGTTCAGCTTGTCTATGACCTTCTGACGCTCAATTTTACTTGGCTTGGGATAGAAATTCAGCTCACTGTATTCAACCTCCGCATTATAGTAAGGCAGGGAATCGTAAGGGATCGACCTAAAGTATGATTTTACTTCCGAAGGGGTGATGACGATCTTTTCCACGATCTTATTGCGCATCTCATCCGCCAGCATTTGGTTTTTAAGGTCTTCACGCAGCTCGTCCTTCATCTCGCTGACCGACTTTCCGTAATATTCCTCAAATTGTGAAACATCATTGTTCATATAGGCCAATACACGGTCAAACCGGGCATTAAGCTGGTTTTCGACCTGATCGTTGCTGATTTTTACGGAATCGATCTTGGCCTGGTTGGTCAGGAGCTTCTGGACCAGAAGCCCTTCAAAGATCTGACAGGGCAGATCGTCGGGAATATTGCTCATACCCCGTGTCTGGGCCAGATAATTGTCGTCCACTTCATTAAGCAGGATCGACTCGCCGCCTATCTGGGCGATAACCTTATTGAGGACGACACCCTGACCGTTAGTGGTGAGAGGATATAAGAAAGAAAGAAACAGGACTATTCTAAGCATGCGGAATTACAAATGATTAGTGCTTGACGAGTGAATTAAAAACGTTTTGATCGACCGTAACGTTGTATTCCTTTTTCAGTTTTTCTACCCACAGCTTGTCGAGATAGTCCTGATAATCGGCAATTACAAATCCACGTGCATCTTTTAGCTCTTTCTGTGAAGGGGGAATGATCGACTCGACCTTGTCGAATGTCCCGGTCTTGCCGTCACCCTGGCGCTGGAGCTGTGTCATGTTGCCCTGCCTCCATTCCATACCCGTCTCATTGCTGTTGGATCTTTCGATGAGCTCGGAGGTATAGGAGACCTTATCCATTCCGAATTTTTTCTGTAGTTCTTCCGGTGAGCTTTTACGGGCATTCTCGTATATCTTGTTGAGCTCTTCGGCGTTGGAAGCTTTCAGCGTATAGTGCAAGATCCTGGCACGTTCTTCCCACATGTATTTTGACCTGTTCTCATTAAAGAACCGTTCGATGCCGATGCTATCCTGTGATGCCTTATTCCAGACTTCGTTATTGGTTACCTCAAAAAAGAGGAAACCTTCCTCATATTCACGGGTAAGAGCGCGATAGTCCGGATACTTGGTGTCTAGCTTGCTCTGCTCATATTCAATGGCCTTGTTTGCCACAAAGTCATTGTACAGCTCATTAAAGGACTGGGCCGGAATAACGCTTTTATTCATCCTGACACGGCGGCGTGCGTTCATTTTGATATATTCACTCAGCTCATCGGTCGTGTAATGGCGGTCACCGATAGTAAAGACGGTTGTATTTTTGATCATTGGCTCTGTCCACAGGTTGGTATAAAACTTGTCTGTATTGACCGAGTCAGTATACAGTTTGAATGTTTTCGCATCCTGTGTATAATTATACTCCTTTTTGATATCCTCGACCAGTCTGGCTTTAGCTATATTGAAGCGCTCATTCTGGTTGACCTTTGTCATGTACGCCTTTTTGGACGTTTCAAAACTGCTGTCGTCCTTTTTGGAGATCCTCTTGACGATATGATATCCCAGCGCAGTCTTAAACGGTCGCGTATATTCCCCATCCTTCGTCAATGCAAAGACCGGGTCTTCAAACATGTTATCATACTGGCCTATCGTAATAAATCCGAGGAAGCCTCCCTTAGAGGCTGTTGCTTTATCGTCGGAGAAGGCTTTGGCCATTTCACCGAAGTCGGCGCCTTTATTGAGAGCAGCGTAGATCGAGTCGATCCTGTTTTTAGCGAAGCCGTCATCGACCGTTTTGGATATGCGGATCAGTATCTGAGCTATCTCCATCTCTCCCCTGGCCGGACGTGTATCGAGTATCCTGACAAAGTGCCAGCCTGCCGCCGTACGCACAGGGCCGCCCGTTTCACCTTTTTTCAACGAATAGACCAGGTTCTCAAGGCTGTAGAATCCATTGGGATACATGGGAGCCAGGAAGCCGACGTCACCGCCGTTGTTTTTGGAAGATTCGTCCTCAGAGTATATTTTGACCAGGTCCTCAAATTTCTCTCCTTTCTTGAGCCGGGTATTGATCTCATTGACCTTCATCAGGGCCTTGAGCGTATCTTCAGGCAGCTTGTCAGGTCCGGCAGCGATAAAGATATGCGCAACCCGCACATCAGTCTTGCTGCGGTCAAAAAGCTGTCTTGCCAGCTTCTCGTTGACCTCCCTGTCCATGAGATAAGACTCGGCAAGCTGTTTCTTGTAAGAGTCGAGTTCAGAACGAAGAGAAGTGAGGGTGTCCATTCTGAGATCTCTGGCCTTTGCTACTTTCAGTTTAAATCTCGTATAGAGGTCGAGGCTTTCTTTGAGTGATTTTTCAGAATAATCGGCATTTTTATTATTGGATTTCTCGTAGATGTATTTGAATTCGCTGACAGTCACCGGTGTTTTGTTGACCATAAAGAGAACTTCATCTTTCTGAGCAAATAATACATTGGATATCAGGGTAATGCCGAGAGCTAAAAGCAGATTTTTAGACATATAAAATTGTATGGATTTATTGTAATAATAAGATCATGGATCATTAGAATTGACTTACTACAACGCAGTTAAGCCCTTCAGTAATACATGAAATCCCATGTGTAAAATGACCATTGGGAGTGGAGCTAAAGGCTTCGTTTCATCAAAATCCTTGCTACATCTCACTTTGAACGGCTATTTTGACGGCTGCAAATATACTTTTTTTCGGGAACAGAAATAATAAAGAAATGTTAATAGACTTTCTACCCTTCTACGGGGTGAGATCAACGACTATCTGTAATAATCTGCAGAAGCATCGTCGACCACATACGGCCTCCAAATAGACCATATTTAAACAAAATGAATTCTAATAGTTTCTATTACAGACTGTCGTACCAAGCTAAAAACTCTGTGCTAAAGAAACCGATGAATCTCTCAGCTTTCTTTACCGGGATAATCCCTTATTTCTTCTGGCGTTCCAGCTCCTCTATCCTGTTACGGAGCTCTTGGTTTTCAGCCTTTAATCTGCTGATCAGCTCCTGTGTATTATCCATCATGAAGTCGGGGATACTGTAGTAGTTTATTGTGCCTGAATAGGATATCGCACTATTTGTATTATCGCGGTTAACAATCAAAGGCATATCCTCTTCGTAAATATCCTCTCTCATTTTATCCAAAGCAACGGCAAGCCTGTCCCATTCATCGTCGGATATTTTTATGCTGCCGCTCTCCCTACGCTGATATTGAGACTGGTCCATATTGATCATACCGGCAAGCTGCGCCTGTGAAAGGTGTCGCTCCTTGCGGGCCTCTATCAGTTTATTTTTCCGCATATCCTGTCAATTCTATGCAAAGTTACACACTTCCCGCACATTTTACATTAAGAGTAAACGGCTAATTAACCTTCAGACATGGACAATTGCTGCCTGTGCTCATGTATGATCATTCACATGATATTCACATTAAAAAGCATAATCCGGCTCTGTACCTTCGTGTATAACACACTTACCCGGGCCCGGATCTTTGTAATCATATTACGAAAATTAAAAACGCTAATACACTCTGCACCTTATATAGATCGCCGTTCCATATAACACAATAATATTCGATATCAGTTGTTAAGATCAATGCCAGGAAATTCGGATTCACCACTATTACGTGGGTAGAAGAATGAAGACGAAGCAAAAAATAGCAGAGATAAAGATCTTAGATTCGAAGGGGATCTGTGGATAGTCAAAGCAGGAGGCAATTAACCTTCTCATCCTCTACAGGCAGAATCAAATCATAATCTTAAGGAGAATTGTCAGAAAACCGGATATCATCCGCGGGTCGGAATCTCATTAGAACTAACGCCCCCGGCATTCGTATATTTTATTTCCCGGATGCAACACTTTCCCGATAAGGATTCATATAGGATCATATAAGAAGACTCAGGGATAAGCTACCGATAACCTGTTAAAAATATTTTCATGCGAGCTTATGGCTTTATCTTAATTCTTCTCTTCATCACGGAGATCACCAATGGTCAGGTGGAATGCAATCCCGATGTGGATGTCACTCCTGCGATGCAATGCGCCGACGCTCTTAATTCCGCCAACATGGGCACAGGCAATGGCTATGTATGCGATCTCGACGGGTATTGTTCGCGGATGGCGTCGGGTACATGGGGCAATGAGCGTTTTTTCTGTTCAAACGAGGGGGTGCTGAACAATCCCAACTGGTTTTCATTCAGGGCCAACAGCCAGGTAATAGACATAGATGTGTTCATCTCCAACTGTGATACTATAACTATTTTCGATCCGTTGCAAGGTCAGGTAAAGATCACAGGCATCCAATGGGGATTGTATGACCAGTGCAACAATACCAATAATGCGATCCTCTGCAACGCCCTGCCCGGTGTCAGCAACGAGTCTTCGTTTAAGATACGGTATACCAACGCCACAGTAGGTAAGCTATACATCGTCCTGCTGGATGGCCAGCGCGGCTCCATCTGTGATTATAAGATCAGGGTCAATGAAGGTATCGGCACCACTTTTGTCGAAAAAGAGGCGAATGCTTCTATCGTGGGACAGGCCAATATCTGTATAGGCTCGGTTCAGAAATTTTCCGTCGCCGGATTTAAATATGCAACAAGCTATACCTGGACACTCAATGATGAGCAAATAGAATCGAACGGCAACCAGGCCACACTGGATCTGGGTAAAAAGCCTCTCGCTCCGGGCATCTACCAGCTATGTGCCGAAGGAGTCAATGAATGTGACAGGGAAGGGCAGCGTATCTGCCTTGAGGTAGCCGTCGCCGAACCGCTCAGAAAGACCCTGGAAGCTTCGGTCTGCCAGGGTTTCAGGTTTGAATTCAAAGGCAGGGAATATGAGGTAGGACAATACATTATCCCTGTTTCTGCCGGTTCCGGTTGTGACACGATCTACGAACTGAACGTAAAGGCCAGAGCCGCAATACACAACCCCGATATCCAGTATGTCACAAAATGTGCCGGCGACGGGCCGGTAATGATCCATGGACAGACGTGCAGGGGTACGGAACCATGCGACATTGTCTTCACGGCAGGCAACGGATGTGACAGCATTGTCACTTACAGGCTAGCTGATATCCAGGCTGAAGGCAACGCCATAGCTACACCTTCCCTGCTTCCGTGTTATGGCGGTAAGTCTGAGCTGACGGTCAGTGGCCTGGAGTGGAGCACCGATCCTGCCTATTATGATATCAGCTGGTTTGATGAGGCGGACCAGGAGGTTTCACCGGTTGTCGATAAGCCCGGCCAATATTATGGCCTGATAACTTACGGCTTTACCAACCCTTCTGTGGTAACAGGAGCATCGGCTTCCTGCCAGCAAAGATTTGAGATAGATCTGAAGGTAGATGAAAAAAATACGCTGCCAGTGATCCTCGATGAGGATAAAATAATTACGGCAGGCGACAGCATCCGGCTCGATTACCGGACAGACATCGATGCGGACGACCTGGATAAGATAGTCTGGAAGTCAGATGACATCGAGATACCATGTGACCTTTGCCCTTCGGTATATGTCTCTCCGCTGAAGGCTACCACCTACTCGGTAGAGCTGGTCGACCACAAAGGATGCATCAGTACGGATGAAATAGAGATAAGGGTCAGGTATGACAATAATGTATTCATACCAAATGCCATATCGCCCAATGGGGATGGGATCAACGATGTTTTCTATATCCAGGCCGACATTTCCGTGGTAAAGATCAATAAGCTGTCCATATTCGACCGGTGGGGCATCAATGTATTCTCGGTCTCCAACATCCAGCCCAACGATCTGTCGGCGGGCTGGGACGGAAAGTTCAGGAATGAGCTGACCCAACCCGGAGTGTTCGTCTATTTTGCCGAGCTGGAATTTCAGAACGGCAGCAGAGAAATATACAAGGGCGACCTTACTGTGATAAGATAAAGCAGCCTCTAAACCGGTGTATGAGGAGCTCTTTTTATACTATTTCAAGCTCCTCCGGATATTGGACCACATTAAAAAATTATTGCTGATCGGGAATAACCGTTCTTATGCAAACTTCGATCTGTGCTTCCAAGGCACAATCGGCAAAAGATACCTGTCATTTTATGATCATTACCAAAGTTCCGGCAATAATGAGGCCGGCACCTATAGCGGTTTTTAAAGTCAGCGTTTCGCCCAGGAAAATGACCGCCAGGATGATCGTCAGGGCTACGCTCAGCTTGTCGATGCTTGCCACCTCTGATACATTCCCCAGCTGCAACGCTTTGAAATAGAACAGCCACGATAACCCTGTTGCAATTCCTGAGATCACAAGAAAGATCAAACCCTGTTTTGATAATGCGTCAAAACCTTTTGCTTCACCTTTTGCCCAGATGATTGTCCAGATCATTATCAAAATGACAATCGTCCTTATGCCCGTGGCAAGATTTGAATTGATATTCATTACGCCCAACCTGGCAAATATGGCAGTCAGGGAAGCAAACAAAGCTGATAGTATGGCATAGATCCACCACATATTTCTAAAATTTATAACTGTATCCCAGGCGAACGACCTGCGTTTCGTAATAATCTGCGCTGATGTAACTGAAGCCATTGCCCTGGATATCTTTTTTGACGACCATTGTATTCAGCACATCAACGGCATTCAAAAATAACTCTCCTTTTCCTTTCTGAACAGACTTTTTAATTCCCAGGTCCAATGAAAACCGCTGGCCTGTCCTGGCGGTATATACGTCATCGTTTAATATTTGACGATCAGCCTTGCAACAGGCCCTTTTTCTGTGATCATGCGTAGAATGTATGTGCCCGCAGGGTATCCGTTAAGAGAAAAAACAGCTTCATTGTTGTTAAAACTGAACGTGACGGGTAATACATCTCCCGTAATCCCGTGAAGCGACAATCTGGTATTCGCGTCCACTCCCCTTGCGGTAAAATCCCTATTGCCCGGATTAGGGAAAACAACGACCCCGTTCTGGTCCCATTCTTTAACTGAGGAAGGACTTCCCCATTTTGTATCCAACCAGCCAAGCCGTCCTTCTATCCAGTCTTTCAGGTAATCAATCTCTTCTTCATATGTTTGTCCTACAAAATAATTTGGCCATATATACTCTCCCAGCACCGGCCAGCGCATAAAATTTCTGACCTGTGCATCCTTCAGCATCAGGCTTATGGAGTCGATTTTATTTTCAATGCCACTGTAATCGAGCGTTGTTCTCCTCAGGTATTGCCACCTGTCCTTCAGCTTTTGAACAAACACCGGATCGGATAAAAATTTTTTCCACCAGAAATGGACTACCCAGTAATCATCTGAGCACACTTCATTAAAATCTTCAATGACAAGTCCTTCAGGATTTGAGAGAGTACAGTAATCCACATTACCAAAGCCGAGATTAAAATCCCAGACGGGACCGAAATAAAGTTTACCGCCTTCGCTGTCTCTCTTTTTATACAAAAATGTACTCAACCTGTAAGCGTCCGGATTTTTGGTCAGCTCATTTATTATGATAAAGTCGATAAGGCTTTCCACATCAATGTATGTGGCATACCCTAGTAGCGGATCAGCAAAGATGTCTGAAAACATAGTGTTTTCAAATTGGTGAATATACTGTCTGATATAATCTCTTTGCTCTGTGGTGATATCTTTGTTTTTAGGATATTCATGCTGATAGAATACAGACTGCCATGCTCCTTCAAAGGGTTTATAGTCTGAGTGCCAACCTTCTCCGCTGTTGGTGCCTGTCTCCTTGTCCAATTTGATAATATATCCGCCCGTCAGCTTATCCCCTGTATTGTCCGTAGCCTCCATTTTTTTGATATCCACCCGGTTTTTATCCCTTTTGATCTTTTCAATGATCATATACACTCCCTGGTATTCGTTATTCAAGACCATCTCGACATATCTTACCCTGGGGGCATAAGTCATGATCTCCCCCGCAAGGATATAAGCCATACCGTCTCTCATCAGGGATTTGTCATTGTATGTAGCATTGAGTGTCCAGTCAGATTCCTCCGGCATGCCCAGCAATGTGACATCGTTGTCTTCTCCGTCGGCATCCCATGTTTCAATGCCATAAGGCTTTTTCGGAAAAGTTTGAGAGGTCGACCCTCTGAATTCTACCCCGACAAAACCATTATATTCATTTGCTTCATCTGATATATGATTTGTCTTCCCCGGCCCGTTATAAATGATTTTCATTTCAGCTTTTATCTTGGGGTCATCCTGGATGTCCTCGCCCTTGGTATCTATGATCACAATGGGCAGATTGGACTGGGTAAATTGTGCCTGTGCCTGAACATAAAATGTGCTGGCAAACAGAAAAAAGAGAATAATAAATGGCATAACCTTATATATTTAACTCAAAAATATACCAAATAACATAATAAGACACCGGGTTTCTCAAGAAACTGTAAAACAGATCTTGTATCGTGAGCCTATAGTGCCGCCCCTGAAAACGTCAAACATCCTGAATCTGGCGAAAACGTCAAACCTCTGTAAATGCCTGTATGGCATGCGGAAACAGTTTTGTACCCACTTCCCTTGCTTCTGCGACCACCAAAAATTCAGAGGCTACTCCTCAATTGCTTTGAATAAAAGCTATCTCTCTATATGGCCAGAAAGCAATCAAAATATTTAGTATGGAGCAAAGGTTGTAAAATTTCTGCCGTCATAACGGCTTAATCCTAACCATTTTGTGCCAAACCACAGATTACCTTCCCTGTCTTCCAAAATATTCAATACGGCATTGTTGATCAGTCCATCCTTTTCGGTAAAGTTCTTAATGGTTTTACCATCGTAGCACCACACACCATCCTTTTCCGTCGTAAACCAAAGATTTCCCTTTCTGTCTTCCAGGATGGCGTATGCGCCCCTGCTTGAGAGACCTTCTTTTGCTCCAAAGCTTGTAAACCGGGTACCATCATAACGGCAGGCGCCGTGATCCCTTGTAGCAAACCAGATATTTCCTGCCCTGTCCTCGGTCATAGAAAAGATCATATCATCGGTGATATAATCCGGTGATGGAGTATAAGAGCCGTTCGGAACGTGGGCCGGCGCATTCTTTGGATCTCCGAAGCTTCTTTTGTCCTGGTTGGAAGTATAATAGTCGGCTGAAGGAACAAAGTTCTTAAAGCCTTTTCCGTCGTATCTCCATACACCTCCGCCATTCCACGAGCTAAACCATATGTTACCGTTTTTGTCCTGCAGCATATCGAGGATCAGCTGGTTATTGCTGCCGAGATTAAACTTGTGACCGTTATTGTTCAGAAAGTTATCCAGGGTTCTTCCATTATAGCGGTAGACCCCGTTCTCTTTTGTTCCGAACCATAAGTTACCGCCTCTATCTTCCAGCAGGCAGGTGATGCTTAAGGTTTCGGGTATGGGATATTTTGTAAATTTTTTACCGTCATAACTGCATATTCCACTATTGGTCCCGAACACGATGTTTCCCGCTCTGTCCTGGATAACCGGGCCTACGTAATTACTGCATAATCCGTCTTTTGTGGTAAAATTGACAAATGATCTTCCGTCATAACGGTAGGCGCCTTCCCCGTTTATGCTAAACCATAAGTTACCGTCTTTGTCGAGCAGTTCACAAGCCACTATACCGCTTGATGTTCCTTGTGTCCGTATTATTCTGGAATGTTCTTCGACCTTTTTTTCCGCAGCATGTATGTCTTTTTCATGCTGATCCGCCTGGTTTTGTCCATTACAGGAAGCAGCAAAAAACACCAGCAACAATGGCAGATTATGTTTTATCTTAAAAAAATAGTTTCTCATGACCTGATAAATATTGAGTTACATCTTCCATACAAAGGACTGGTGATATCTCCCCACGGCGCACCTGTATCGTATCTATATGTGGGTATTTGTAATGAAATACCCGATACAGACCTGACAAAGCTACTCAAATATTCACAACAGATATAGCCGTACAGAAAACCACAACTTATCCACAAGCCCAAATCGATCCGAAAGAAATTCTGAATTTCCGAATATTACGAAAAGCGAATAAAAACCGGCCTGACGGAACGTCTTTTAGATCGGAAAGTATTCAGAATTAATTTAACCGAAGCTTGTCCCGGGTAGAAACATTGGTAAACAGAGCGTAATAGCTTCCGACTGTGACGGAATAGAATCTATAATTTACATCTTTTTCAAAGCCTTTTCAAATGTATTCAGGTTGCGGGATGTGAAAGCATCCTTAAGGTTTTTTCGCCCTAATATCTTCCCGAATTCAGACCCGAGCGTATTTCCTTTCGGTACTTTCCAATAAAAATTGTTTGCTGTAATCAAAGCTTCTTCACCTTGCGCTTTTTCCGACTTTTCAAATTCCGACATTAATATTTTTTCAATTCCATCAATGCCTACAAATCCGTAAATATGGAATCCGGCATCGGCAGCAAAAGGGATTTGGCTGACAATAGCTTCCACTTCATTTTTCTCTTTGACAAAAAGAAAGGCCTCGTAAGCAAAATGCTCCGACATGGCTTTTTCCAGCAGCTTCTTTAGCTCATTCTTTTGTTTACCGGAAGAAAACAAAATATTTCCCGAAGCCAGCAGGGACGACACATCTTCCATTCCTTCTTTTTCAAAAACGGAGCAAACTTCCGCCATTTTCATGTTAGTGCCTTTTACATTTACACCGCGCAGAAAGGCGCAAAAACGATTACTTTTCATTGTCTGTTGTTTTAAAATTCAAACCTGCTTCTTCCAATGCTTTTTTTAAAGCAGGCAAGGATGCCTTACCGATACCGTGTAAGGCAAGGATTTCTTTTTCAGTATGTCCAGCCAACTTTTGAACGGTGTCGATACCGGAATGGAACAAAGCATTTCTTGCGGGATTGCTCAACAGCTCCAAAAAACCGGATGCCGGTTCTTTCATTTTTTCGCAGACCGGACAGGTAGGGCAGTCGCTGCTTTTATAATATTTATGTCCCTTCTCGCAGGTTCTGAGTGTTTTAGGAATTGCCATACCCGGTTAATTAAATTGTTCAAGATATTTTTTCAGCTTCACAAGCGATTGCACCGTTCCGTCTTCATTGTCTTTCGGGTCAACGCCTGCCGGAATGTTTTTAAAAATGATGGTCACTTCTGTCGAAGTGCTTCCGATTTCTTTCAGAAAAACCTCCATTATCATTTCTTCTGTAAACTCGTCTTTATCAGATTGAAAATTGATTGTCATGACAATTCTTTTGCAGGGATCAAGTTCAACAAATTTGGCTAAAAAACGGTCTTCGTTGCCGGATGTCTTGCCTGCTGTTTCATTGTCAAGGTAAAAAAGCGACATCTCATAACCGCCACCGACTTTTAGGTCGAAATCGTGGATTTTACCTGTCATATTATCAGGAGCAAGCCAATGCTCCAATGATTTTTTGTCAGTAAAAGCGTTATAAACCTTTTCACTTGTAGCCTGAATGATTTTAACGTTTTTTGAGCTCCTATTCATCGCTTTGGTGATGTCTGTTATGAATGTTATAATGTTTCGGCAATTTGTTTTACTAAATTCAATGCAGATGTCCAGCCTGCGGTAGCATCATCAAAAGTAGCTTTGTCTATTTGCCTGGTTATGTCTGAATTTGTAAATACGCTCCAGATTTTGTTTAATGGTGTATTGATCTCGATAGTCTTTCCTGAAAACTCATATTTCATTTTTCCGTCTATTTCCATTCCAGATAAATCTTTTTTCCAGATCAGAACATTCCATTTTCGTTTACCATATCTTTAGGAACAGCTTGTCCAAAATCCCAAAGTTCAATGATCTTATTGTTGTCGAAGCGGAAGATGTGCATTACTGCCGCCCCGAGGTCACCGGGTGCTTGCTTCACACAGGAGTGAACTGCCACGAAGCTCCCGTCTTCCAATGCTCTTTGCATTTCAAAAATCTTATCAGGATTTTTCCTGCCGTTTTCTTCCATGGCCGTCATCAATGTATGCCTATCACCTTTGAAGTAAGCGTTATGATGTTTAAAATCATCCGAAACATAGAGCTCAAATGCTTCTTTTGCCTGCCCTTTGGATGCAAGTTTCAAAAAGTCCTGTGCTATTTCTTTCTTTGTCATAACATTAGATTTTGTAAAAAAATTAATAGATTTATGCCAATCAAAATATGCTTTATAATCCCGAAGGGGTTGAATGTTCCTGGTAAAACGTTTTATTTTTGTCGCTCATCACAGCCTTCCATTTTTGCTATAGATTTGATCCTTTCCGGGTCTTTTATCCTTCATTTCTGTCCTAATTTTTCAAGATATCTTTCTAGCCGTTCAAAATTCTGCTTCTGTCCTTCTTTTGCATTGAATACGTTGATAACCGTTTCCAGCATTTCTTCCGTATCAAACAGCGAAGTCCATTCTATCCGGGTTTCTTCGCCTCTGGCTTCAAATAAAACGGTAGCAATGAAATGAGGATTGAAATGTTCAAAAACTATTTTCTTTAAAGGTACAATTTCCCTGAATATGCTCCTGTTCGGGTAATCCTGCCCGTTTGAATGGTTATGCAGTGTCAGTTTCCATTCGCCGCCTTCCCTGAAATCCATTTCGTGAATGGTAGTGGTATGGTCATTGGGGCCCCACCATTGTATTATGTGCCGGGGTTCTGTCCACACCTTCCAAACGAGTTCAACAGGCGCTTTTACCGTTCTCGTCATTTTTAGCTCCCTTTTATCTTCCATTTTTATTTAGTCCGTTTGGGTTAATTCCTTAAATGCGTTTATGTAATTTGTCAGATCGTCCTTTGTTTTGTTGTCGGTTATATTTCCCTGCCTGTTTATTTTTCCTTTTATTCCTTGGATCAACAGTGTGGTCGCGGGTGTAAACTTTGCCATAAGAGTTTTCATGATCAATTGCAGTTCTTCATGCGCTTTTTCACCATTGGCCGAAGCGGTGATGATCCCTAACGGCTTATCCGAAAAAACAGGTGTCGATACGCACCATTCAATAGCGTTTTTCAGCCCGCTTGGAATGCTGAAAACATATTCGGGTGTACAGATCAAAACCCCGTCTGATGTTTCGATGCCGCGCCGAAAGTCTATGATGGCTTCAGGTGTGTTGTCAGCGGAAAGTTCAGGGTCAAAATGCGGAAGCGTCTTTAGCCCGTTGAAAACAGTCAGGCTGAAAAAATCTTTTGTCCATCCGGCAAAGTTCTCAATAAGCCTTTGGTTTGAGGAATTGTCGCTTGCACTACCGTTGATCACAAAGATCTTTTTCATTGCTTACTTTTTTTGAATTTCTGCCAGGTATCTTTCAAGGCCGTCGAAACTGTCTTCCCAGAACTGTTTGTACTGTGCTACCCATTCGTTTACCTCGTTCAGTTTTTCCAGTCTCGCTTCGCAGATCCGTTCTCGTCCTTGCTGCTTCATCGTCAGCAAACCACATTCCGACAATATTTTCAGATGCAGGGAAACAGCCTGCCGGCTTACGGCAAATTGTTCGGCGATGGTATTGACATTGACAGGTTTCCTGGCTATCATGCCGATGATAGCTCTGCGTGTCGGATCTGCTATAGCTTGAAAAACATCTCTTCGGGCTTCCACAAACGCAAGTATTTGCTTGCAAATATAAATGCAACAATTTACTTGCACAAATTTTTATGAAAAAATTTGTGTGTTTTATTTTTCGTAAGAGAAACATCGTTTTGCCGGAGTGGATTTACAGAAGCATCCATGTGTTTCCCGAAATATTTGCATTGATCATTAAAGCGCTCCATATTTCCGTCAAAAGGTGCCCATGATAAGAAGTAAAGGAGTCGCCCAGAAAGCCCGATTCAGGCTAAAACGCAACAATAAAACAATAAATAGAGGCTGTTTTAAGAAACATACGTGTTCCATATCATAAACACATTTACACAGCTTGCCTTTTAAAGCTGCAAAACAAAAAATTCTGTATCGTGTTGAAAGGCGTTGTATGGTCTTCGGTTATGCATCTTAATTTGTCAAATCCATTCTCAAGTTCAGCAGTCAGTGCTTCTTCATCATATTGCCTGATGTCAAGCCCGCTGCATTTGGTCGGGCCGTTTGTTGAAAATGTGCCGATGGCCATATAACCCGTCACACTTTGCCTTGCAATATCAAGGTAAGCAGATATCTGTTCTTTTGTGGTAAGAAAATGAAATGTTGCCCTGTCATGCCAGATATCATAATGGCCTGGAGGATCAAATCCTGTAATATCGCTTACAACCCAGTTTACCTTTTCCGCTTTATCACCCAGGCGTTTTTTTGCCTTTTCAAGCGCCTTGCCGGAGATGTCAAGAACAGTAATGTTTTCGTAGCCCTCATCGAGCAAAAAGTCAACAAGTTTGCTGTCGCCCCCGCCGATGTCAATAATGCTGGCAGCTTTATCTGCTTCAAAAGAATGAATAAGATCTAATGACGTTTTTGGTACCTCCTGTGTCCAGCTTACCTGGTCCGGATTTTTGGTTTCATAGACTGTTTCCCAATGGTTTTTATTTGATGTGCCGCTCATCTTTGATCTATAAAAATGTTACTGAAAAAGAATGAATATTATTTGCAAAAGTATATTCGACCTGCCATCGATATCGGCTACAGATCTCCTTAACTATTGCCAAACCTAAACCGCTACTGGCAGTTTCGAAAGATGAAACGGAAAAGCGTTCAAATAGTTTCTCATTGTTTAAGGCGGTTTTGCCCGTGTTGGAAACCGTTAGTGTTTTTTCCGAGAACAGAATGTTGATCTTCCCGTTTTCGGTATTGTGGACAATGGCATTGATAAGCAGGTTGCTGATGAGGATCTCAAGCAAAGTTTTGTTGCAAATAACAGATAGCTGTTGACCAAGGTCTTTATCTACGGTAATTTGTTTTGCTGTAATATAGTCAATCAACAATTCAAGGGTTTCATTTACTATTTCCGTCAATTCAAGCGCTTCCCTTTCCGCAAACTGGTTGTTTTCAATTTTTGCCAGCAGCAGCAAATTTTTGTTTATCCTGGTAATCCTGGCAACGGGCAATTCAATGGCAGACAAAATTTCAGACTGCTCGTCCGTGATATTTCTGTTCTGCAGAAGCATATCCATTTTCGATTTTAAAACCGCCAATGGCGTCTGCAGCTCATGTGAGGCATTTTCGATGAATGTCTTCTGCTGATTATAAACTGAAATGTTCTTATCGATCAGCCTTTGCAATGATCCGTTCAGCTCTTCAAACTCTTCTATGTCCGTTGCGTCAAATGAAATGGCCTGCCCGGCAGACAGGTCAAACGATCTTAGTTTTTCAAGCGTGTTGCGGAACGGTTGCCATATCCTGCTGGCTATTTGTTTATTCAGCACTATAAAGCCGATAACCAATAATGCAAAAAATAAAAGCGTTACACCGGTAATTGCCAGCATTGTTTCGTCCGTTTCTTCTACGTTGGTTTCAATCCGTAAATGGTACCATTTTCCGCTGATGCGGATGTATGAGGAGAGACCCCGGAACCGGTCAATTTCTTCGCGTCCTGCGTAGCTTCCGGACTTTGTAATGGTATAGGTGCTGTCGGCTTTTTTAGCGGACGGATTGCCGGGAGTCAATGTTGTGCCGGGCTGCAACCTGTTCCAGTTATTCAGCAGGCTGTTCAATTCATTTTCCTCAATATCGGTGTTGCTAAAACCGTTTTCAATACGCTGTTTAATGATATAATTATGTTCGTCCAATTCTTTTAACCAGATAAAATCCACCACTGAATAATAGACAGGTATGCTGCAAGCCAGGATAATCAGGGCGTATATCGTAAATGCTTTGAACGGTTTGTTTAACAGCTTGCTCATATTTCCCACTTATAACCTGTTCCATACATTGTTTTCAGGTAATTACTGCAACCTGCCTCTGCAAGCTTCTTTTTCAGATTTTTGACGTGAGCGTATACAAAATCATGATTGTCGAACATATCGGCAATATCGCCCGAAATATGCTCAGCAATAGCGGCTTTTGAAATGACCTTGTTTTTATTGCCAATGAACAGCAGCAATATTTCAAACTCTTTTCTGGTAAGGCTGATTTCAACATCGTTTACTTTTACGGTCTTGCCGGGCAGATCAACCGTAATCTCGTTTTGCCGGATGATGTTTGAGCTGTTAAACTGTTTCCTACGGATAACGGAATGTACTCTTGCCGCCAGCTCCGGATGATGAAAGGGTTTTTCAAGATAATCGTCTGCACCGATCTGAAGCCCTTTTACCTTATCTTCGACCGAATTTTTGGCAGAAATTATTATCACCCCATCCTGCTTGTTCTTTTGCTTTAAAAGCTCCAGGAGCTGAAGCCCGCTGCCGCCCGGAAGCATCAGATCCAGCAGGATGCAATCGTAGTCATACATCCAGATCTTGTCAGCAGCTTGTTCGTAGGTCGCAGCTACTTCGCACAGATAATCCTCACCCGACAGGTATCTGGCAATATCTGCTGCGAGTTCTTTTTCGTCTTCAACGATCAGGATCTTCATCCGGCTAATTTACAGGTTCAATTCTGAATAAATTCTGAACGGCAGGATTATTTAACGTTCTGCCGGCAGTTATTATTCAGGAAAGGAACATACAATCGATATAATATTTTCATTGATTTTCGCTGTCGTTTGCCTGGCTCAAAGAGAAAGCTTCATCCGGCGACTTGTATGAAAATGTATGAAACCTTCTTCTCCATTCATTTTCGCGCTGCAATTAATTAAATAAGCGTTTCAAGTAGTTTGATGAATTTGTTCAAAATGAAGCTCCGGTAAAATAATTTTAACTTCGTGATCTTTTTCTTCATTATGCCAATAGACAACAAAGTTTACCTTTGCGTCTTTTAGCTTGTAATTCATACTTTCCTGATTTTTTATATGCCCAATAAACTTTTTTGAGAATTTGATTACTAGTTCACCATTCGAATTGGCGCAGCCATCTTCTCTGATGATAAGAGAATCTCCACTCACAATATTTCTAATCCGGCGCTGAACAAACTCAAAATAGCCAAGATCTACATCCCTATGTGTTGGACTCATAACTAACTCATTCGGAGGCGAATTAATCGCACTGCTCTCAATCCGTTCCAAATTTTCTGTTGAAAGATGATCAAGGAAATTTGAATTCAAGTGAATGGTTAAGCTTCGTTTTGCCCTCGTCATCGCAACATATAACAGCCGTTTGGCTTCATCTGTTGACGGGTTAAAATTTTCAAGCATCAGGAAAACGTTGTCAAACTCTCGACCTTTTGCTTTATGAATCGTAGAAACGAAGATTGTTTCTCCGTTTTCATTAAAGAAGTCTTCCACTTTGGATTCACGGATGAACACTTCCAAATCGGATTTGTATTTCTTCTTTGGATTGGTAACCTCAAAATCCTTGATGATATTGTTACAAATTTCAAATTTAGTGCTGTTGCGAAATCTGTTAATGAGTTCTCGTTTTGCGTTTTCCCAACTATCATCATTGATTACGAAAACATCGTCTTCCATATTTAATTTACTCAAAAAGAACCGGACTTCTGAAAGGTTGTATAAATTGAATCCATCATTTGTCTGAATTAACTTAGCTTGTATTCCTTGTTTCAGTAGTACCCCGGTAATTTGCAATGCCTCTTCATTCGTCTTTGTAAGTATGCAGGTCGTACCGGAAAGTCCGGTTATACGTATATCGTGAACAAGTGGTGTTATTAGATTTCCATTTTGATAACGAACTAATTTTATTGTGCCATTGTCCGTTTGGCGTGAAATTATTGGTGTATTTTTCAACCTGTGCCGAATCTGTTTTACAAACTGATTGCTGAAATCAACAAGATTGTTTTTACTCCTGTAATTCTCGACTAATTCGTGTTTAGTTGCTTGATTTTCCCGGATAAACTGTTCAAGGTATTTTGAACTTGCTCCTCTGAATTCATAAATATTTTGGTCATCATCCCCAACGGCTATCACTCTCATTTCTTCGTTCTGTTCCATCAAAGATTTTATCAGACCGAATTCATCCTGGTTCATATCCTGAGCTTCATCTATTACCAGGACCGTTTTGGTAATACGGCTTGCCTCTACTTCATGGTTGTTGATTTTATGGATCGTCTTTTTCAGAATATCGTCTGATTTTTCTAAGCTTCCAACTTTACCTAACAGGTCAAAACAGTAAGAGTGAAAAGTTTTTATCTCAACGTAAGTAGCTGCATTACCGATTAGTTTGAGCAGACGTTTCTTGAATTCTGTTGCCGCTGCCCTCGAAAAAGTAAGCATCAGTAGTTGCTCGTGCTTTACATCTTCCATCAAAAGCAATGATGCCAACTTGTGAACCAAAACCCTTGTTTTTCCACTCCCCGGGCCTGCTGCAACAGCAATATGTTTCGATTCTTTGTCATTGATGATTTTTAATTGCGTTGGTGAAAGCTCTCCAAAAAGTTGCCTGAATTTGGTAGGTGTCAGATTTCGCTTGATTTCATTTTGCCGGCTGCCTTTAAAATATTTATTGAGAAATGAAGCATAATTTAATTGGAAATAATCTTCTACAAACTGCAGCGCATCCCGATAATCACTAATCATCTTGTTGGCATACTCGCCGACGATATGAATTTGCTGAACCTTGTTTTCATAAAACTGATTAAGCTTCTGGTAGTCGTCTTTTGTATAGCGTTTTTTGTTGTCTTGCTCCGTTCGTTCAATAGTCAGACGGTTATACACCACCAAAAAGCCGCCTTCTATTTTGATGGCTTCGATTCTTGACAGATAAAATAACGTGTCTTCGACATCATCAATGCTGATGTCGAGCTTGAAAAGAGATGAAGAGTTTTCATAGGCTGATTTCAGCTCGTGAACCGAAAATTCTACCAATACTTCTTCTTTTCCTGCATCATTTTCGGAAATATTCTCATTGCTTTTTTCATAAAGAAACTCAACGATGAACTTTGCTAGCTCGTGTCGGTTCTCTGATTTTTCTCTCAGTTTTTCTTTGGATTGAAGGCAAATGGTAGCGATATGGTTTTTAGAATAAGGTAAATTTTGCTGCTTAATCCAATTTTTTATTGCCCAAAAATTGAACACGGTTTTTATTTTGGCAATATTTACGTTTTCACAACCCTGCTGCTCCATCTCCTCATTCAGCTCCTTGATGTGAAATGTCTTTTCCTGCTCTTCGAGCAACGGAAGTAAGAAGTTTTCAATCTTGCTTAATGTTTCAACAATATGAAGCGAGCGGTTTTTATTTTCTCCTTTCCTGATAAATGCCGTTAAATCTTTTGCATCAGCTAAAATTTTTTCTTCACGAAGTAGATTTATTATGTTAATTACTTCTTCCTTGACAATTCCTAAATGGTCGCTGATATAGTCAATTCTTGATTCTGCAACTTCTTCGTTGGAGTATTTTCTACTTTTACTTGAAAAAAGTTTCCTGATAATCCGGATTCCTTTTTCTTTCTGTTTTTCTTCAAATTTTTCCGAAACCAGGATTTTATCAATTGCTTCCTGTGCATTTTTGGAGAGAATACTGTTGGCAAAAACTCTTGGCATATTTTGTCCTCGTTTTAGGTATCCGGCATCTTCCAATGCAGCAATAGCCGTGGTTACTCTCGTTTCAATCTCCATTACATTATCATCCCAGCCGGCTTTTCTTGCGATTTCCAGAGCGGAATTGGAAACTGTCGAACGAAATCTTGTTATATCCTTGATGGCTTTCCAAACCTGCTGAATTTCCTTGATGGAGAGTTTGGTTTGGTTCAAAAGGATAAAATGTTTGCTCAGATCTTCCTCATTGAACAATACGAAACAGTCAGCAGTAATATTTTCGTCTCGTCCTGCCCTTCCCGCTTCCTGAATGTAGTTTTCAAGCGAATCCGATATTTCGTAATGAATTACCATTCCCACATCTTTCTTGTCAACGCCCATTCCAAAAGCGGAAGTAGCAACCATAATTTGGATTTCACCGCTAATGAATGCATTCTGGTTTTCAGACTTTTCCTGCTTATCCATCTTTCCATGGTAGGGCCTTGCATTAAAACCATCCTTAGTCAGCCTTTCGGCAAGTAACCAGGCTTTTCTTGTCCTTGAAACATAGATAATTGTTGGGCAATTCTTCTCTTCAATCAAATCCCTGACCGTCTGATACTTTTCCTCTTCATCATTCTTTTGAAATACTTTGTATTGAAGGTTGGTGCGCGATGCTTTTGAGGTAAAGAGCTCCAAATCAATAGAAAGCTTCTCCCGAAAGTAATCCCGGATATCTTCTATAACTTTTTGCTTTGCCGTCGCCGTAAAACACGAGACAGGAATGCCGTCTTCCAGATTTTTCTTTTCCTGGATAGATTTGATGAAGTCGCCAATGTATAGATAATCTACCCTGAAATCCTGTCCCCACGAAGAAAAACAGTGGGCTTCATCAATGACAAAACGAATGATTTTCCGCCCCAGAATCAACCTTTCGATGGTCTTTGAACGCAGCGATTCGGGAGAAATATAAAGAATAGATGCCGAGCCGTCTTCCACTCTTTCAAATGATTTTGCTCTTTCAATCGGGTCAAGCAGGCCGTTTATGGTAACCACATCCGTGATTCCGATCTTTTCAAGATTATCCACCTGGTCTTTCATCAGCGATTGCAAAGGTGAGATGATAACTGTCAGGCCTTTAGAGTTCTCTCCGCTCATCAAAGCAGGAACTTGAAACGTGATCGATTTTCCTCCACCTGTAGGAAAAACCGCGAGAATGGATTTATTATCAATCGCAGCTTTTACAGCCTTTTCCTGTAGTGGCTCTCCTCCGTACCTTCTATATGAATCGAACCCAAAGAATCTTTTTAATCCTCTATGAATGTCTAATGCTTGATTGCAGTATGCACAACCGGTTATGCAAGGCTTATTTCGCAGAAGAAACATTATCCTTTCCACTTCCGGATAATTTTTCAATACCCATGGCGGTGTAATTGAGTAACGGTCATTTGCACTGATCAACGACAGGCAATAAGCCAATTCAATCGGATGTTCGGTAATTATTTTCGCAAGGTTTGCTTGTTCACAAATACCGTTTTGAAACTTTTGGCGAATCAACTTTTCAGGTTCAGTACTTACACTGGAATATGAAAGATAATGGAAAAAAGCGTGAAACTCTTTTTTATCATTCAACAACAAATAGAAAATCTGTTGCATCGTTTCATCTGTTTGTTTGAAGGCTGCAATCTCATCATAGAATAAATCCCTTGCTTTAATGGAATCATTCAGCGGATTGTTGGTGTCTTCCGATTGCAATTTGTCGTCTTTCAGTAATGAATGATAAGGCTTGGTCGGGAACAAAAGAGGAGAAAGAAACAAAGTATCAATAATGTTTTCAGAGCCAATTCCGGCATCAGTAAGTGCGTTGTCGATATACCTTATGTCGTGGTTAAAAATGTTATGCCCACAGATAAATTTAGTGCCTTTAAGAAATCGGACAAACTCAGCCACCGAAGCTCTATGGAAATGGCTTCTATCATCCTTAACAGCTCCAATGTCAAGAATCTTCCGGGTCCTTGGTTCAACCTCTATATCAATGAATGCAATTGAACTCATTGTTTCTTGCTGAGATTTATCTATGGGACATCTTCCCAAACAGCAGCTTCTGGTAAGGATTGAACGCGAAGGTCAATTCACTCCTTATCCAAAGATTGGCTGCCATCTGAAAAGTTTATCAACCATTTTTTTGAAAGCCTTCTTCTGTTTCAATCATAGCCTCTTCTCCATATTTCCCCGGACCGTTAATATACCGACAATCTCAAAGTGTTTTCATTGTAGGCTGTATATCATTTGTGTACCATTCGGAAATGGTGTTTCTTGCTTATTTCCAATTCTTCCACCAGTCAGATGTTTTCTTCCGTTTCTCAGCTCATACGGCTTTAATGCGGTTGTAAATACGTTTTTGCGGTTCATCATAATTGCATATTTTGTAAATATAGTGACAATTTACGCATTTTATGGCGTAAAAGCTACCTGTCAAGTGGAAAACTTGTTTCTTCAATTGATAGTCCTTTTCAAAGAATACGTTCCCTGCCATTGAATACATCAAGGAATATGAAGTGATTTTTTATCACCTCAGAAAAATAAGCAAATAGAGCGCGTTGGTAGCTGTGGCAGAAATAAAAAAAGGACTTCCACCAAAAAGGCGGAAATCCTGTCAGGTCGGGATGACAGGATTTGAACCTGCGACCACACGCCCCCCAGACGTGTACGCTACCAGACTGCGCTACATCCCGTTGGGGCGAAAATAGTAAATCTTCTATTTTTTTACCTGTTTTATGACAGAATTGTATCATTCCATCTTTTTTCCAAACCGGAGATTGCACCCCAACACCGCATAGAACGGGACAAAGGGTCGTGTTTTAAGATCCTCAGCGATCGCTTTCCCGGCACGCAGGTTCATATCGAACCGTGCCAGGGAATATCCGGCAGCGATGCCATAGTTGTAATTGCCGCCTGTCGCAGGCTGGTACCAGCCATCCTGTACACCAGGGAACAGCTCCCTATACGAATCATGGTGCCTGAAATGGGTAACGATAGCCTTGTCAAAGCCAAATTGGCCTGCAACAAAAAATCCGGGCCGGTACCAACCGATACTTATTGCCGAATATGAACCAAAATTGACCATACCGGTAAGGTCATTATTAAACCGGCGGTACAAGCCATAAAGCTCACCGCTTACCCTTAGGCTTCCTGCCTTGAGAAGTTGAGCCTGGATGCCGGCCTTTACCTTATGATCATCAGCAACAGAACTTCCGGCCGGAAATGAGTATTCTCCTGATACGACGAGCGGAAGTCTGCCCGGGAGCCGATATCCGTATGCGGCTCCAAAAATGATGCCGTTATCCAGCCCGGTTTGAAAGCTTACTGCCTGGCATCTTTCTCCCATGACCGACCAGTTATAGAGCTGAGCAGATGCACAGCTGACAGATATTACCGACAAAAAAGCTGTTATTATATGGATCTTCATCATTTCAGGTTATTTAAATAGTCAAGAATGACCGGGAGCGTATTATCCCAGCCTTTTTGGAAGGTCAGCATATCGTGTCCCGCGTCTTTTGTCTCAAAAAGGCGCCTTTTTGGATAGGCTGATGATACTTTTAGAACATGATCCTTGCCGTAAGCCCGGTTACGCTCACTGTAGATAAAGAGAACTTCACTGTCAAAGGCATGAAGGTGGGTCGTCCAGTCGGGCCTGGTATCTTCGCCTATTTCAAAAAGAGCGTCGGAGACCACGGCTCCATCCCTCCAGAAAGGCAGACCAGCCTCATTACCAATGATAGAGTTATCCTCGGAGGCAGCCCACAATGCGAACTTGTAATCCAGGATAGCATGCTGGTCCTCTCCGCCGGTGATAAACTGGTCGATATAAACGGCATCATTGAGATTTTCCGAGAAAAAGCCCAGCTTTCTCGTCCGGGCGACATAGTCTATCACGTCCTGCCATACAAAACCTCCGGGCTCACCCAAAATGGCGCCGTCAACAGACTCCGGGTGTTCATTGATAAAAGCCGTCGCCAGCATAGCTCCCCACGAATGGCCCAGCAGCACTACTTTCTGCCCGGGAGCCGTCCGGTAATGGCTGATCACGCCCTGAACATCCTCCAGGACAAGATCCATAGAATAGGTATTTTTGGAAAATCTTTGCGACAAACCGCTGCCTCTCTGATCGAAGAAAACGACCCGGTAACCATGATCAGCGAGCTCTTTACACCTGAGCAGGTACCGGTAGTCCGAACCCGGTCCGCCATGCAATACTACGATCAGTGTGCTGTCTTCAGGACCGAAGGCTTCAGCATGAAGCCGGGCGCCGTTTACAATGACTGATGGCAGGGCTGTATCCTGGTCGGCCGTTCTTGGAACCAGGAAGCCTGCCTCATCGATCAGCCTTTCTTTCTGACAGCTATACAAAAGAAAAGCAGAAAATAAGAATGTGAAAAAGATGTATCTCATCGCACAAAATTTAATTAAAAATGATGTGCAAAGGTGGGCTATCCTGCTATTCCCTGCGCTCCACTATAGAAGGTGGCACGTATTGGTTTCCTGCTAATCGATCTGGCTATCAGCAAATTACAAAAAACCAGTGTCAATATATAAGGTGAGGCTCAGTCGGAAGCCCTCAAAAGATCACCTCTGAGAAAATCGGTTGGTGCCTGTCCGGTCACCTTCTTAAAATTACGATTAAATGAAGACTTGGAATTGAATCCGCATTCCAGCGCAAGAGCCAGGAGTGTATATTTCCGGCTGTCCGGTTGTCCGGCGCACATAATAAATTCATTGACCCTGAGCGTATTGATATAGTCAAAGAAGTTCTGGTTCTCGCATGAATTAATGACCTGTGACAATACATTGGGATGTACATTCAGCCTGTCCGCCAGCTTAGCGATCGTCAATTCGGCATCCTTAAAAGGCTTTTCGCCTGCAACTACAGCCTTCAACTGCTGATGAATTCTTTGTATTTCAGCAGGAGAAAGTCCTGATCTGGCATATTTGACAGAGGTTTCCGGATCTTGCTCCGATACAGGGACCGGCTGTAACAATGCCGGCTCAGGAGTATCAGAACTATTATTAGTAAAGATCCCGACTTGCTTGATCCCGAAATAACCGATATAAAAAATAAAAAAGGTCACAATACCGAATGTCACCTGATCCGTACCGGCAATAACCGAGATCCATATAACGCTCATGCCCGCTATCAGGCCGGTAAGCCATCGCAAATTGACCTGATCCGTATTGGAATAGCAGTCTTTGATAGCCTGTCTGTGCCTGTGAAGAGCTATTAAGGAAGCTAAAGCATAAGACACTCCCGAAATGATCAGAGACACCATGAGAAGGTCCAGTTGAGCTTTATAAGGCGTACCGCCCTGCTGGTATACGTTGACCTTATAATCATCGGAAGAAAAAATAAAGCCGGAAAATACCAACAAAAAGCCGGCATAAGGAATGAAATGCAGCCAGTCGTACTTCCGGTCGGTATTCCCGGTCACCTTGCTGGTGTACAGGTACAAAAACGGACCATGCAATAACGGCATTGGCAATTCCAATCCCAGGAAACAGGGATATTCCTTGTACATACCCGACAGCAAAAGATAATAGCAACCCAGATGCAAACCTGAAACTGCCAGCCATACAGCCAGGATCAGATCAGCGGCAGACCTCCCTTTTTTGCCAAAAAGAATTAACGACAGGAAAAATGAGATCGCGACTCCAACAATGTACAGCATGACAGGCTCTGAATATTTAAACAATGACGAAGGTAAAGCTTGATCGGTAAGTGGTAAGTAAAAAATCAGATATACGCGCTATGAATAATGCCGGTACAGGCAAGGATCAATAGCCTGGCCCTTCCGGGTTGAGCGCTGACATAATTGGAATCGGCCTCCGCCCGATCAAAAAAAACAAGAGTCCCGCTTGATCGCCAGCTTGCCCACGCGCCCGGCAATCAAGCGGATAAAGCTTGTGATCGTGCCTAATTTCCCGGTCAGCGCAAGATCATGATGCAGGACCGGGTGGATCATTAGACGGGCAGAAGACAAGTGTGGATTAATAATATTATGATTCGTAATAGAAAACAGGATAGCTGCAGGAGATGAGAGGTTAGCCCCAATTCGGATCTCTGTTTAAGGTCGTCTCTTTTAAGGATAAGAAAGTTAACAAACCGGGGTAATAATAACAGTTAAAAAAAGAGAAAAATTGACTACCTTCGGTCAAATAATTTTTATTGTTTAAGTAAATCTTTTAGAAATGCACTACACATTCCACAAATTTCTAAAACTAGTTTTATTTTATGTTATATTGAGTGCACATGCAATTTTACCCGCCCAGAGTCCATGTGATACCAATGTTTCCATGGCAACAGCCAAAAGTATAAATATCAGTAACAAGGTGGAAAACTGTGTCAGTGGTTGCACCGGCAATATGCCGCACGATTCCACTTTTAAAGACTCCTACTGTCAATTTCAGGGAGCTGCTTCATGGTTCAAATTTAGATCTTATAACCTAAACTCAGTACACATATCTTTAAAGTCGCAAACTTTAAAAAACTTAAAATACATAATTCTGGATGAAAACGGTTTTCTGGTAGAGTGTAATGCTATCTCGTTCTCACCACGAAATGATAAACAATATTATATCGTAGTTTTTGAACCGGATCATAAAACCGGCGAATTTGAACTGTGTATTGTTGGCTACCAGAATGAAAGTCCCAACGTTCAATATTTACAGGTTGTCTCTACTAGTTTGGGATCTCCATTGAAAGGCCCTTATAAGCCGGGGGAGACCTTACAAATAACCTATCAAAATCTTTACAAAGCACCTTTTGATCAGGATCTCCACTACTTTATGCCAATCTATGGACAGGCGCTTTCAGAATTCAATGAAGATAATTTCAATTTAATTTCTTACAGTTTTGAGGATGAAAGTGCTGAATTCAGACAAGTTTATTCAGATGAGTTAAGCTGGAAGCCGCAGGACGAGCTTTTACTCCCAATCAGAGGTGTTATAGAATCAACAAATGTTCCTTGCATTTTGGGCACACCCAGCTGCATACCCATGACTCCCGGATATGGCAAATGCAGTGGTTATGGTCCCACGATGCTCAAGTCAGGTTGGGCATTCCTCAACAAAGGCTGTAGTAGTGGCCCCAATGACCCTCAGTTTGACACTAAAGAAGCCTACTATGAACACCTTAAAAATGATCCTCAAAAAATTTCAATAAGCGGAAGGCCCTATTTGGATCCAAATTATTCCTGGGGTTTAAAGTATATTTATGGCAAGATGCGCTCTTTGACCTACCAGGTGACCTTACCTATAGATATAAAAGAAAAAATAAACAAATACGATAGAGATGAATTTTATTTAGGATTTACCACCTTTACTGATGGTCAGACCGGAGGATATTCATACGATAGATCTTATCCCGATGAAGATATAGTCTATTTAAATCTGGATATATTGGACTGCACCAATAACAATAAATTGATCGTGAATGATACCACAGTATGCAGCAGGGAAAAATTCCAGCTTAACTACAGTAATGGTAATAGTGCCAATACCTTTGTATGGAGCGTTATTGATTGGAAAAACGTAGATATTCATCAACCTTACCTGCAATCTGGCAAGGGTATATTCAATTGGTCATTTACTAACTATACAAAGGAAACCGGATATGTTAAAATGGTGGGATATCAAATAGATCCTGAATATTGTACTTCCATCCCCGATACCTTTACCGTCTGGGTCAATCCTACATCGATCTATTCCGGATCTGATCAAAATGTCGGTAGGTGTTCACCCATAAAATTGAACGCAGTGGCTATTGGTCCCGCTGAATGGACTACTTCCGGAGATGGCTATTTTGTAGATAAATTTGACCCTAAAACGACCTATATAAAAGGCGTAAATGATTCTATTTCCGAAGAAGTCACCTTAAATCTAAGGTTACTGGACACCACAGGAATTATATTGTGCAACGACAGTAATGATGATCTGAAGGTAAAATTCATCACTTCAAAGTTAAATCAAATAATTCAGGATTTCAAGATCTGTAACAAAGACACTGTGATCACATTGTCGGCCAATCCATCCAACGGCAAATGGGAGGGTATGGGAGTATACGGTAATTATTTATATCCTAAATTAATGCCTATCGGTATTCATAAAATATTATATAAATGGAAAGATATCTATGGATGTAATTATGTAGATACTTTAAATATCGAAATTACCAATTGCCTCTGTGTGCTCGATGCGGAGCTGATCTCAACACCGGCAATCTGTTCTAAGGCAAACGGATCATTGGAAGTTAAAAAATTAAATACGGTCCAGGGGCCGTTCAGCTATTACTGGAATACGGGTAATACTGATTCTACCCTCACTAATGTACCCCCTGGCATCTATAGCGTAGTTGTCTACTATGCCGGCCAATGCCAGCTGGTGTTGACCGATACTGTGAAGGATAATGGTAATGATTTCGCATATTTAGAAGCCGTTATTGAAGATTGTCAATATATTATATGCGCAGGCTCGACGATTTCTGGTGATTTTTCTGTTCAATGGAATAATGGCGCCAACATCCAATGTATTAATGTCCCTTTAAATAGTGATAGTGAATATATTGCAGAATTAACGGCATATGATGATTGCAGAGACACGGTAAAATTCATACCTGACAAAAATATTATTCCTATTGAACTGCAATTGATAAATTATTCGTTTATAGTTTATAACAATGAAGGATTTATTAACATTACTAATAATGGTACAGGTGAATTGCTGTTTGTAGACTGGTATAAAAACAATGTTAAATTCAGCACTGATCAAAATCTCAGCGGGCTGTCTGCCGGTACATATGTCTGCATTGCAGAGGATATTTATGGATGTAAGGATACATTAGAAGTTATCATTGATAAATTTGCTACTAATCAAACGCTGAATTTAAATATTGAAAAGATAAATATTTACCCTAATCCCACTCAGTCTTCAATATTCATTTTGTTTGAAAAACCACATTCAAACATTTCCACTATAGATATTTGGGATTCTTCAGGTAAAAAAATTAAAAAAGAGTTATTGAAAATATCTGACAAAAAATACAGTATGGACTGTTCAGACTTGATTTCAGGCTTTTACAAGATCCAGTTAGCCGTTGACGGGCATTTATTACAATCGAATTTTTCAGTAGTTAAATAAGAAGCTTTTGAAACGGCTTTTTTAAACCAAACAGATCTTAGAAAGGAAATTCGGCAGGATAAATTTAAGTCAAAACCACCAAAAAATTATTACGGCAGAATATTTTGTTATGCTATTCAATAAGAAGAGATGCTCAGAATAAATTCAATACAATAAATCAAATATTTCTAAAGCAGTAAAAATGTAACCGTGAAAAATATACTGTTGATTTTTGGCAACTGCTTACTGGCATTTTCTACCCTGTTTTTCCTGGGTATGAGCAGCTGCAACAAAGATGAAGTGCCGCCAAAACCTGATCCGCCCCTGGTTAACAGGGATACCTGTTACCGGTGGGTAGATACGTCGCTACCCCCTGCCACCCATGAAGGCCTTAACAAGGTAGGTTGTTATATAAATGGTCAGCCATGGGTACCGAAGGTAGGGAAAATCAATGGAAATGATAATTATTACACCGAAGCACTCGATTTCCATTATGTAACTGATCCTAAATATTCGAATAGCCCCAAATTTAGGTTTAGAGCTATTAAAAACTTTCAAAATCCATGTGATACGGCTTTATCGTTGCTATCCTTTGCTAACGTCAGAGTATATGAAGGTGGTACGTACCTGATCAACAATGATTATCCTTTAAACAGCCATCACGGTGAAAGTATCGGGGGCGACCATGCGCTGATCCGGGACGGGAAAAGCTACCTGACGATCGACTACCTGGATACAACCAGGCACATTATAGCGGGACGTTTTGGTATGAATGTAAGGGACTATAAGAGCGATACGGTAAAAATCACCGATGGACGCTTTGACGTGATCTATGATCCTAAGATTTGGTGATTTAAAGATCTCTAATGGACGCTTTGATCTACAACCCGGAGCACTGGTAAATAGATGGGGAAAATCGGGGCAGATTGCAAGTCATTGTTTGACGTTGATGGCGATATGTCCTGTTTTTTTCAATAGCAACACGGATTAAAGAGAACTCAACCTTAACCTGTTTTGGCAACCACCGCAGGCCCGAATACAAATTTCATAAAATATTTTCCGCCGTATGCTTGCAAATAAAAAAGGGTTTCAAACTCTGTCGTCTGAAACCCTTGATATCATTAGTGGGAGCAAAGGGATTCGAACCCCTGACCCTCTGCTTGTAAGGCAGATGCTCTGAACCAGCTGAGCTATGCTCCCTTTTTATATTACTTTTCTTCAAAAGCGTTGCAAAGATAGTTCTTTTTACAAAACGGCAAAGCTTTTATTCAAATTTTTAATAAGTAACCTTCAGCAGGCGCAGCTTACCCTTTCGTATGCTCGGCAGTATGCTGCTGTTGGCGCTGACCTGGATAGAATTCCGCACCTGGAGATGGAGGTTACTGCCGGCCGTGTTGAACATCACTCTCCGCTCCACATTGCCAAGCGGATTGACGACATATTCGCTGATGGTATTCTCATTTTTGATCTCGTCGTTATACAGCAGCCGCAGATGGGACGGATTGGCATGGATGAAATAAGAAGAGTAAGCGGCATCGTCATCATAGGAATACTGCTTCTTCTGCAGCACCTTCTGCCATTCCAGGTTGCCGTCCTTGTCGAGGCTGGTGAGCACGATATCTTCGAGGTAATAATCTGTACTGGTGCTGACCGGTACAAAAGCGCTCCTGCCGGTATTGTTGATCCGGCTGATCTCTTTTCTCTGCTCGCATATCAGCAGGTGGCCGCCGTCGCGTCTTTCCTGCACCTCATTGAGCTCGAGGTCGACAATGCCGTTGCGCTGACGTTGATTCTGGCCAAAATAATCGGTAATGGTCTGCCGGGTAAACGGTATCTTCCTGATCTCCCCGACATAATTGAGATTGTCATCCAGCTTGACCATAAGCAGGCCTTCCTGTACGGTCAGGTTATCGTCCAGGTAGATGCCCGTGATCGAGATGCCATGACGATCATTATCATACACCATGTGGATATCGGTCAGCGGCACAGCGGCAAACGGAAGCTCAATGCGCCGGTAGCCTGAAGCGTCGACCTTCAGCAAGGTATAGTTGTTCTTGTATTTGTTATGGCCATTGATATAAAGCGCAAAGTACGTACCATCATCGGTCACAAGGCGGCCTCGCCGGTCCTCATCATACAGGTTGGCCTCGATGCCGGCATCATTGCTTTCCCATAGCAGGGCATTGCGGCCGGTATTATACATCATATAACGCGTAATATGGGAAGGCGCCTCCTCGATCGAGATCAGATGTGTGGTCCTGTCGTCGGAAACTATGACCGGCAGGACGCGACTCTGATTTTTGTCGTATTTTCTCAGGACAATGCTGCTGCGCTGGTGAAGCTGTGAATCATAATTGACCGCCGACACGATATACTTGCCTGCTTCATAAAATTTATAATAGAGGGTCAGCATGCTGTCCTGTGGCACATAGCCGAACAGACGGCTTTTTTTATTACTGCTGACGATAGATGGCGTATTGAGCTTACGGAGGTTATCATCAAACTCATGAAGCGTAATGTTCCTTCCGTCATCCTCCAGAAGAGTGATCTTATTGTTGAAATACCCGATCAGATCATAGTTGTGGTCTGATGTCATGGCGATCTCATTGGAAATAGTGACAGTCTGAGCCCATGCGCCGACAAGAGTCATTGTAAAAATCACGGCTAACGCCATCTTCAACAAATTATCAAAACGCATATATTTATTTTAACAAATATTTAAGATTACCTTTCAAAGAATACAGTATAAAATGTTGTTATTTTAATAGCCATTCACACAGAAAAGACCCATTTGCTCAACTTGTTGTTGCAAATTATAAAATAATTTGTTCAACAAAGAATTGTTTTTGAATACATGGAGAAGAAAGTTAAGGAAAAAAACAAATCCCAAAAACATGTTTCTAAAATACTCAGTTCCAGCCGGTTTGAAAAGCAATACTTAATGTCAGCCCTTTCGACGAGAATATTTATCGTCGGACTTGGCGAAACAAAAAGTCTTAACGCAGCGATCAAATATTTTAAAGGCCTTGACAAAAAATATAACGGATTTGCCAGCCCTTTTTATTTTGATAAAGTGTTAAAGCATAATGGTAAATTTTTCTGGAACCCATATATCCCGATCTTTTTTGACGAAGCTTTCGAAAGATATATCATCAACGAGTTTGAGCATCTTAAAGAGGATCAAAGCCTGCTCAGCCCCGGCGTATCTTATGTCGACCTGACGAGCTGCGGAAGCCAGAGCCGCCTCAATACGACGATCGATCTTTTTGCTACCGGAAAATTCAAATGGAGCGAGCTGACCCACAAGGTCTATATCAAATGGCATCAGCCGCGATCAATGAATTACATGCTGGGCCGCTTCCTGAGTATATGTGACAGCCGTACTGAGCCCTGGCTCGTGGTCAATGACGATGCCACGGAGCTCAACTATTCCACTCTCGCCGAAAAGGGGCTTAAAGGCGTCATCATCAACCTGGGAGAAGAGACTACTGAAATGATCAATACGGAGAACATCGGCTACAACAATTCTCCCCTGTCCAGCCTTATCAACGAAATAAAAAATGCCGGCCTGATAGTGGGTATCAACCTGCGCATCCAATACGCCATGGATAAAAACCTGCAGTCTGTCCTCAAAAATGTCAAGGATCTTTCCGCACATTTTATGGTATGGCACGATGATAGCAGCGACATCAGCACGGCGCAGGATCAGCGTAAGATCAATCAGGCCGCTATCGAACGTACCTTTCTCAAAGCCAACAGCAGCAAGGGATTTGAGCATTATCCCCTGATCTTTTATCCGGAATTTTTCAATAAGATCAAAAAGGACGATACAACTATGAAAAAATATGCCGCCTATTCTTTTGAAAACGGCAATATGATCCAGCATTCCGGCCCTTATACAGACTTATTCAGGGAAATGATGATCGACAGGCGTACCAGGCCCGCCGAACCGTATTATGTAAAGCAGAAGCTGCATGTATAGAGCCCAAGCCGGCCATTCAACAGCCGGGTAAAAGTGCTATCCCTGCAAAGCGGGCTTTTTAGCCCTATCACCAGCTGTAATTTCCGTACCCGAAAATAAAAAAGGCGCCCCGATGGAGCGCCTTTCTGCTATCTGATATTAGTTGTAATTACATTTTGGTAACACGCACATCTATCCTTCTGTTCTGAGCCTTGCACTCTTTCGTGTCGTTGGCAGGACATACAGGATGTTGTTCACCATAGCCTTCAGCTTCGATACGTGCTGCCCCGATGCCCCGTTTGCGCAATTCTGCCTGCGCAGTCTTGGCTCTTTCGTCGGAAAGCTTCTGGTTCATCGCTTCATCTCCATCGGAGTCGGTATACCCGCCCATCTTGATATTGACGTTAGGGAAGGCTTTCAGTATCTCAGCAATATTATCCAATTGTGTTTTGGAATCATCCGTCAGCTCAGACTTGCCTTTTTTGAAGTACAGGCGGTCGAAGGTAAACCATTTTTCTTTCAGTACGGTTTCATCCTTTTCGCCGGTAAGGATAAAGTCGACCAAGCGGCGTTCCACTGAATTCTCATATACTTTCAGCTCCTTGCCGTTAGGCAATTTAATAGTATAATCACTGCCAAGATCGGTGATCCAGTTGCCAAACTCATCGACCTTACCTTTGAGAGCTACATAAGCATCTTCTACATTGGCCTTGACTGTATCAGCCGCATTGGACATTGATGTCGTTATAGTGTCAATGGTTGTTTCAGTAGTTTGTACCGCTCCATCCATCTTTTCCTTATTGCAACCTCTCAGGAGGTACCAGATCAGACCCAGGCCGAGAAGCAACAACAGCCATGGAAGGAATCGTCCGAGGCCTCCGCCGCCATTATCATTCCTGTTGTTTCCCGTTGTGGTAGTCGTTGTATAGCCTGTTCCACCGGAAGATGCCGAAGGCTGGCTGAAAGCGGTAAATGCCGTCAGACCGGCCAGTCCTGAAGGAATCAGCGACTTAAGGAATGGAACCTGCGAAGAGAGCAGGGATGAAAGCCCGGAGACGCTGAGGTTGTCAGATTTGACCTGCCGGCCGATCAGCCCCATAATAAATGGCGCAGCAAGGCTCAGCAGAGAAGAAACGGACGACGTCTTGGCGCCCGCCTTATCAGAGATCCAGTCGATGATAGAGGACGCGCGGTCACCGAGAATGTTTTTCACGACCGGCAAGCCCAAATTCATCAATTGGTTGAGCTTACCGCCTTCATTATCGGACAGGCCGGTAAAATTACCCAATATGCTTTCATAGTTGTCCTGGTTGAGCATACTCAGGATACCGGAAGCGCCGAGATCGGTGGAAGCTTTCTGCGCAATGCCGCCCAGAAGCGTAGGTGCGATATAATCAAGCGCCTTACGCGTGCTTTCAGAGCTTTCGCCCAGGAATCCGGAAGCTGTGGAAACCAATTGACCTTCAATCTGATTTTTGAAGAGATCTAAAATGTTTACTGCCATGTTTTTGATGTTTAAAATGATAAAATGGAAAAGGAAGATGTCGGATTATGAAGCTGTCTAACATTGTATTAATGCCATTTAGTCGGCAAATGGTTTCAAAAGTCACATTTTAGTGACGGGTTTTTACCTTTTTTAATCATTTATAAAAGAAAAATAATATTGAGGCAGGCTCCGGCACACTGCCGAAAGAGCCCGGAACACCGATCCCGACGGCATAAAGGCTCAGATCGTATCAAGGATATCCATCCATTCTTCCATCGAGGCATAACTTTTGAAGCCCGGGCGTTCCTCCTCCGTTCCTGATATTGTGATGCCGGCAGGTTTCAGAACATGGAGATCGACCGAGCGCGGGTCATTGAAGGTAAGGTCCAAGACCGGCTGCCGGGCGCCAGTGAAGAGATCCTCTACATTATTGACGATCAGAAAGTAGTTGAGGGGCTGGTTGAGCGGAGAAAAACCAAAAAAGGTATACTGCTCATAGGTATCTTCCACGATCACGCCATCGCCCAATAAAAAACCGCTCACCTCCGGGTGGTGCTCCATGTGATCATACAGGTCTTCATAGGAATCAACGTGCATCCCGATGCGGGCGCCGCTGATCCATTCGGAAATCCCGTATAATAAATGCCGGTGCTGCTGCGCTCCCGGACCAAAATTAAAGATGATCCAGTCAAAACCGTACGCTGCAAAATAACGGGCATCTGACAAATTGCTTATATTGTGTGCGATTTTTATCACCGGGAAGAAGATTATTTCCGGCAAAAGTAAAACGGAATTAAATACGAATGACAAATTATGGAGGATGAATTGCCAAAAACCGGCAACCACAAAATGACCGGCCATTCCTACTTCAATGCTGTATATGACCTGGTAAGGCTCATACCGTTCGGTCGTGTGTCGACCTATGGAGCCATAGCCAACGCGCTGGGCCTGGGCTCTGCAAGGATGGTGGGGTGGGCGCTCAATCATGCTGGCTCAGCCGATGGGGACGTACCGGCTCACCGCGTCGTCAACCGCAAGGGAGAGCTAAGCGGCCAGCTTCACTTTTCCCCACAGTACAGCATGGCCCAAAGATTAATGGAAGAGGGCATCCCCGTGCAGAATGACGTCGTGCAAAACTTTGACAAATATTTCTGGGATCCTGCACAGGTCGGACATTGAAGCCCGGGCAAGCCAATTATTATTTGGCAGGAGCGGAAATAAGATCCACGGTTAAATTATTTTTTGTACAAAATTCGACCGTGCACAATATTTATTTGTAAATTGTAGTTTTAGATGGGAAATTTAATCTATGACAGGACATTTAAAGAATAAATATTGAGTATGAACCAAACCTATACAAAAATGAATTCCTATGCAACTTCAAAAAAGATCAGAAATTATACGCTCGCCTTTGTCAACGAAACCCTGGATACACCCCAATCAAGTATAACTCTCAAGAACATTTTGCCGGACTGCAGGTTTGAACCCAAAAAATCGACCCTCGAAGCAATCCTGGCTTACAGCAGAAAAAAATAAACATTTTCCGGCATAACCGGCCCTGTATTCTTTATCAGGCCGGGGAGTCAACGGGATTTTCGGCCCAAATCTGAAGCTCAGGCTTGGGTCGTTTTTATTTCAGCGGCTTGTATGCCACTGCCTTGATCTCAATAAGCAGGTGTGGATGAGGTAACTGGTGCACCGCTACCGTGGTCCTGGCCGGCCCTGAATGATCAAAGTATTCCGCGTAGGTTTCATTATAGCCCTTGAAGTCATTCATGTTGACCAGGAAGACCGTCAGCTCTACCAGGTCGTCCAGCCCTGCACCCATTGATGCGAGAATATCGCGTATATTTTCAATAACAGCTTTTGTCTGCTCACGGATATCCAGCGTCACGGCACCAAGCTCATCAGCATCGGCACCTGCGAAGGTATTGTCAGACCTGCGGCTGCTGGTACCTGAAACAAAAAGAAGGTCCCCGGCGCGTTTTACATGCGGGAATTTTCCGCGGGGGACAGCTTTATCAGAAAGAACTTTCGAATCATTATCGCGCATGGCTTGTTTCTTTAGCCGGCAACCCGGATTGTTATTTTATTTATAACCACATAAGCACATAGAAGGCTTAAAGCCTATGGTCTATGTGGGTTTCATCTTTTATGTCCTAGATCTTATCCATAATAAATCTCGTCATTTCACCATACAGCTGCGGGGTAGCGCCTTCGCTGTATATGCCGTGATTGCTGTTGGGGTACATATGGAATTCAAAACTTTTGCCGGCACGGATCAAAGATCTGTTCATCTCGGCGCTGTTCTGAAAATGTACGTTGTCATCGGCCATACCATGAGCGAGGAAGTAATTGCCCTTGAGGCGATCGGCAAAATAGACCGGGCTGTTATTTTTGTAGCCATCGGGGTTTTCTTTCTCGGTACGCATATACCGTTCGGTATAGATGGAGTCGTACCATTTCCAGTTGGTGACCGGTGCTACCGCGATCGCCGCCTTAAATACGTCATTGCCTTTCAGAAGGCATAGAGACGACATATAACCACCGTATGACCACCCGAAAATACCGATCCTGCCCTTATCCACATAAGGCAGTGACCCGAGATACCTGGCCGCTTCGATCTGGTCGATGGTCTCATAATGTCCAAGCTGCATATAGGTCATCTTGCGGAACTCCTCGCCGCGGCCGCCTGTACCTCGATTGTCCACACAGGCGACAATATAGCCCTGCTCCGCTATCATCTTGAACCACCAGCTCTGGCCACCGCCCCAACGGTCGACCACCTGCTGGCTGCCGGGACCTCCGTACAGGTACATAAAGACGGGATATTTTTTATTGGAATCAAAACCGCTCGGCTTGATCCAATAGCCATTCAACTGTACATTCTCACTTGTCGTAAAGGAAAAGAACTCCGCCTTGCCGGCCTTATACTCCCTGAACTTGTCGGCTGCAGCCTGGTTGTCCTCGAGCACACGCACCATTTTATTCTTACTGTCATACAAGGTCCATGTCGGAGGTGTGTTGATGTCGGAATAATTGATGGTCATGTACTCAAAAGTCGGTGAAAACTGGGCGGAATTGTTACCGGTCCTGGTAGACAAAAGAACCGGCTTTTTGCCGTCTATGCCGACCTTATATACCTCGCGCTGCATGGGAGTAGGTGCGATCAGCTGATAATACAGCGTTTTGGTCTTTTCGTCGTACCCGTAGATATCCGAAAGATCGGCGGTCGGCTGGGTGATGGCATTGACCTTATTGCCCTGCATATCATAGAGAAAAGCCTGGTTAAATCCACCCTTGTCACTGACCCAGATAAAATGCTTGCCGTCTCTGAGGAACGTCAGGTAATCATTGATCTCGATATAATATTTATTTTCTTCGGTCATCAGGATGCCGGTCTTACCTGTCGTCGCATCCGCCAGCAACAGATCGAGCCTGTTCTGATGGCGGTTCATTTTAAATATACACAGCTTATTGGCGTCCCGGGTCCATTTGATCCGTGGATAATAGACGTCCTTGTCCGGTTTTTGATCGATGGTAAGGGTCTTCTGATCGTTGAGATGGTATATCCTGACCTCCAGGGTAGAGTTATCTTCTCCCACTTTAGGGTATTTGAAAGAATAAGGTACAGGGTACATCTCATCCCTGTAATATTCCAGCGTGAATTCCCTTACCTGCGACTCATCGAACCGCAAAAAGGCGATCTTCCTGCTGTCAGTCGACCATTCAAACGCGCGGGTAAAGCTGAATTCTTCTTCATAAACCCAGTCGCACATGCCATTGATGATGTGATTCCACTTACCGTCAGTGGTAATCTGCGTCGTTTTATTGGTAGTGAGGTCGGTGTAGTACAGGTTGTTTTCAAAGGTGAAGGCGAGCTTTTGTCCATCCGGGCTGAAAGCCGGGTTGCTGATGAGCTTACCGTCAAATATAGACATACCTTTGCCCGATCTTTTGTCGAATACATAGGTCTTTCCCTTCGAGCTATGCCGGTAGATGCCTTCCGACCGGGTATATATCATTACTTTGGACTCGTCACTGCTGAACAGGTATTCTTCAATGCCAGAGGTTGGATCACCCAATAATGTCTGCAATTCTGCCTCGCTGATGTACGTTCCCAGGTTTTTGCCATCGACCACGCTGTTGATCTCAAGCGAGGTCCCTTTATTGATAATATAGGATTTGCCGTCGTTCATATAGGCAAAGCCGGGAAGGCTACGCGTCCTAAAAGTACCTTTCCTGAAGATATCATCCAGGTCGAATGTTTTGCGGACCTGAGCATAAGAGGTCACGGCAATAGCCACAGACAGAATAAAGCAGAATAAATTTTTCACTTAAAATATTATTTATTGAAGCGTTAAAAATAGGACTTCGTTTTGAAAAATCTATATATAGCACAAAGCTTTTATACTAAATCCACCCTGAAGCAGATATTTGGTTTTAATAGATAGAAGTTGGGAAAAAAAATAATTGAAGATCAATAAGGCTGAAGTACGGTGCCCGGATCTTAAGATGGATGGATATAAAAAAGAAAAGCCTCACAAACATCACTGTCTACAAGGCTTTCTTTAAGCTCCCCCTGCAGGACTTGAACCTGCGACCCTCTGATTAACAGTCAGATGCTCTAACCGGCTGAGCTAAGGAGGAATATTTTCTTAATAGCTTTTCTTAAAAAGCAGGGCAAAAGTAAAATGAATAATTTTAATTTTATAATCTTTGCGAAATTTTTTTTCATGAAATTAGTAACCGTTGGAACAGTAGCATTTGATGACATCGAAACACCCCGAGGCCGTGCCGAAATGGTAATCGGCGGCGCTGCCACCTATATCAGCAGATCTGCTTCATTTTTTGTGGATAATCAGGGAATTGTTTCCGTTGTCGGGGGAGATTTTCCCCAGGATGAGCTACAGGAAATGCAATCGCTCGGCATTGATATTTCCGGTATCGAAGTCAAAAAAGATGATAAGTCTTTTTTCTGGGCAGGCCGGTATCATGACAATATGAACAAACGTGATACGCTCATCACGGACCTTAATGTGCTGGCTGATTTCCAGCCGAAGCTTCCCGAGTCTTTTCGTACAGCTGACTATCTTATGCTGGGCAATCTGACTCCGGATATCCAGATGGATGTGCTTAACCAAATGACACGCAGGCCAAAGCTCGTAGCGCTGGATACCATGAATTTCTGGATGGATGTGGCCCTGGAGAGCTTGTTGGGCGTGCTGAAAAGAATCGATGTGCTGACCATCAATGATGAGGAGGCCCGCCAGCTGAGCGGAGAATATTCTCTCGTCAATGCCGCAGCGAAGATCCATGAGCTCGGCCCTAAATATCTCATCATCAAAAAAGGCGAACATGGGGCTCTCCTGTTCCATGAAGGCAAGGTATTCTCCTTTCCCGCTCTTCCGATTGCCGAAGTAATGGATCCGACAGGCGCAGGCGATACCTTTGCAGGCGGATTTATAGGCTATCTCGCCAAAACGGAAGACCTATCTTTCGACAATATGAAAAGAGCCATCGTGTATGCCTCTGTCATGGCATCCTTCTGCGTGGAAGACTTTTCCCTGTCCAAGCTCAAAAAGGTCAATCATCTCGATATCGCCGGCCGTGTCGACGAGTTTAAGGATATGACGCTCTTTACAATGTGATCTGACCAGGCATTGATAACTGAAAAGAGGGCTTGTATGTGCAAGTCCTCTTTTTTTTATGATTAAAATCACTTAATATCAATATTTTATAAATAATCTATAAAAAAATGTAAAACATGTCGCAATAAACGTACGAAATAATTCGTACCTTTATCATGTCTTCAAAACAGATGAATATGAATTTTGAACCAACTAAGGCCGAGCTGGAGATTCTGCAGATACTCTGGCAGTACGGACCGTCGACCGTCAGGTCTGTCAACGATAAGCTCAATGAGACCAGGGAGGTGACCTACACGTCCACGCTCAAGCTCATGCAGATCATGACCGACAAAAAAATGCTGAAACGCGATGAGAGCCAGATGAAGCACGTCTATCATGTCGTGGAGAAGGAACATAAGACCAAGGGCTATCTTCTCGATCGCTTTGTCAACACCATGTTTGGCGGATCGGCCAGCGGACTGATGATGCAGCTTCTTGGCAACAAATCCACTTCCAGGGATGAGATCGAAGCCATCAAATCCTTGCTCGATCAGTATGAAGAAGAATAATTGTTTCACTTCCAATCAAAAACAATGAACGCACAGATTATATTTTTTACTTTATTACATTCTCTCTGGATAGGGCTTGTCATTTCTATCCTGGGTGGGATCATCCTGGCCTCCACCCGTTCCGTCAGGCCAAGTATCCGCTACAATCTGCTGAGCGCCTGCCTCCTCTTGTTTGCAGCCGGCATCGGCGGGGCCGCACTTTACGAGTGGAGCAGGATCCAGTCCGTTTCGGGCGGCGATGCTGTCTATGATCAGGCCACCCGGCTCCAGGCGTTGCTTCCGTCTTTCATAGAGGCTGAAGAATATAGCCTCTACGACCGGATCATGGAGGGACTTACTTCGCTGAGGGCTTTGCTCGGACAATATACCTATCCCCTACTTTTCACCTGGACCATCATACTTATGTACAAAGGCTTCCAGCTTGCGGCTTCCGTACGTCAGCTGAAGAGATTAAGGCGTGAAGGCCTTCTCCCGCTTGAAGAATCTTTGTCTCAGAAGGCGGTCGCTATCAAGGAAACGTTCGGCATTCGCTCAGCCGTCCGGTTTTATTATTCCGGCCTTGCAATAGTTCCGCAGGTCATTGGCTGGCTCAAGCCGGTCATCCTGATCCCGGTCGGACTGGTCAACAGGCTCAGCCCGGAACAGGTCGAAGCCGTGATAGCGCATGAGCTGGCGCACATACGCCGTCGTGATTATATAGTCAATTGTCTTCAATACCTGCTGGAGGTATTTTTCTTCTTCAATCCGTTTCTGCTCTGGCTGTCCAACAAGATCAGGGAAGAACGTGAGCACTGCTGTGATGATCTTGCCATGCAAACCCGCCATCGTAAGAAAGATTACGTCCAGGCATTGATCATATGCAGCGAGTATACGGGCTATACACCTACTCAGGCGCTGGCCTTTATCAAAGGAAAAAATCAGCTGCTGCACAGGGTGCAGAGGCTTCTTACCAATCAAAATTTAACATTTAATAATATGGAAAAAATAGTTTTAATCTGCCTGTCGGTATTTATGATGAGCTTTGCCAGCCTATATGGCACCCGTATCAAGGAAATACCGGTCATCAGCTACATCAGTGATAAGATAAATGTATTCGGCGCAGATACGACCAAGCCTAAAAAAGTGGAAACAAAGATCAAGGTCGAGAAAAACATCATCACGACGGATGAAAATGGCGTCAGGAAAGAAGAGAAGACCGTGATCGACACCGTGTTTACCATCGAGGGCAGAAGGCTCGAAGAAATGGGAGACAGGGATCTCTGGAACGGGATATTTATCGATGACGACAAGATCGTCTTCCCTCCGCCGGCTGTCGAGCCTATGCCGTTCGGCAAAGAGTTCTTTACGTGGAAAGGCTTCCCGGATAATGAGATCGTAGTCAGGGGCTATCAGATGTCTGATGCTGACAGAAAGGAAATGGAAGAGGAGATGCGCCGCGCCGGGATCCATATGCAAAAACAGGGAAAAGAGTTTGAAAAGCAGATCAAAATATACACCAAAGACCTGGAGCGGTCAATGAAAGATAATGCCAGGGCTTTTAACTTCAGGCATAATGACGACGTGTACGAATTCCGTATCAACCAGGAAAAGATCGAAAGAATGGCAAAAGACGCCGCGCGTCTGGCTGAACGTTCGGTTGAATACCTGATCCCTCAGATAAAGATAATTACGGACTCGATCAAATACAATTATGACTTCAAATATGATCCTGAGCTACAGGAAAGACGGCTGATAGAGATCAAAAAACGCAAACAGGAAGCGGATAAGCTGCGTAACAAGTCTGAAAAATTGAAGAGGGAAGCCCTGATACTGAGGGAGCAGGGCGACAGGCTGAGAACCCTTTCCGACCGGGACGAGGTGTTCGTTATCGGCAAACCCACGCCGGGGATCAGTGATGCCAGGATCGAGGACATCCGCAGCCAGCTGATCCTGGACAGGATCATCAACTCTGATGGTCTGCGTTCCGTTGAATTGACCGAAGATCAGTTTTTAGTCAACGGGGTTATTCAATCCAAAAAGACCCACAAAAAGTACAAAAAGAAATTTTTATCTGACGGCGAGACCGTGAAATTCAGGTACAGGTAATTTATGGTTTTTATATAGGTGAGTTTGATTCATCAGGTTTTTTAAAATTTTAAGTTTTGAAAGGAGCGCTCAATTGAGCGCTCCTTTTTGATATTATAATTATAGCTCCGGGAGCTTCCTGTTTTCCAGGCGATCGCCAAGCTGTAGCCGGAGTATCTTCTTTAGGTCATTACACCGGTGTTGAAGGAATATATATTTTAACAGGGCAACCGGGCTTATTTTTTTATGCCTTTCCTACATCCCGACCCTCTTCCGCAGGCATTTCTGAAAAAGAATTTGCCTGGCTGGGCTTATTTTTTTATGATCCCGGGTTGTTCTGCTTATTACTGCAAGGTAAAATATAAGAGACGGTCGTCGGACTGCCAAATACAGCCAAATATTTTGAACGAACGGGTCCTTGGCCCTCATGCTGCGGCGTGGGGATCTCATTTGTTCGTTCGCTCTTGACGCCATCACTCTGTTGGGCAGCAAGACGGAGGTATGGGTATTCCGGGTCAATAGCGGGGTCTGTTTCGGTACGGACAGCTGTGATGAATTTACATTATCCGATAAGAATATACCGCCTGCTAGCAGCCTGCGATGTTATCCCAACCCTACTACAGGCAGGATAACATTAGAAGGATTGACGGCGCCGGAGGCTTATGTCATTCGGATATATAGGCATAGGAAGCCATCTCATGGAGAGTTATGTGGAGCGTGACCCCGGAGATCGACCTTGGTCATTTGGAAAGAGAGGGTTACTTCGTAAATGTGACCGGCGGGAAAGTAAACATAACAATAAAGTGATCCGGCAGTGATCAGCCGTTTAAGACAATATCCTGGCAGGATAAAGATATCATCTCTATAGATTGATCTAAATTGATCCGGGTATACCGGACGGCAGTTATATCATAAGTACACGGACGTTGCGGAAAACGCTGCGACCATCGCCTAGATCGTTTCTTCTTTTAACAAATATATTTTCGTCCTACCTTTTATGGACCGCAGCCATCTGCCTGTTGTAGAAGCTGTTTTACAGGATCCAAGCGACAAAGGCCATTACCGTGCCGAGTCATTAAGATAAAGAAAGGCACAGCTAAGCTCCAAAAGGCTCTATAAAACAATAGGCAGATTTCCGATCATAGCATTACAACTCCATAAGTCCGCTTGCACAGGGTAAGATCACCTTTCGTTTTTTGAGCGGTCCCGGTATAAGCCGGCCCTCAGGATCTTATGATGAACAAAGGTTACTGAGAAGCTACAAGATTTTACAATAACGATGCGGACTGATTATAGGCATGCCGATCTAAGAACAGCCTGTCATGTGACGGATGGATGAAAGAACCGGCTTGCATTTCAGCATAAAAAAAACTCCCGCTTCAGCAGAAGCGGGAGTCGTCCCAAAAACCGATTTTAAATAAATTTAAACTCGGTCTTAAGTATCACTAACGATTAGTCCAGAATGACCATCTTCT
>Ga0206118_100104_pt1 | contig 113745 bp, 103 predicted proteins | sample 3A20Ametagenome_FD_177999 | JGI IMG/M metagenome (GOLD analysis project Ga0206118, IMG submission 177999) | Enriched microbial communities from leaf-cutter ant dump, University of Wisconsin, Madison, United States - 3A20A | ecosystem: Environmental > Terrestrial > Nest > Insects nest > Nest...
GTCAACTCGAACAGAACAGGGAAACAATCCGCTTCCTCTTTATAGATGGAACAGAATTTTTGGAATTTCTCCGCCGCTTCTTTAAGACTCATACAAATCCCCTTTCCGCCTGTGACGAACATTTGTTCTCTATTCATTATGCCAAACAAACGTTCTTATTTGAAGTTGTTTTATACATTTTTTATTTCTTTCATTTGCAGAAAGGGAGTCATGTTATCGATGAGAAAATGGGATGTTGACGAGGCTTTCTGATGGAAAGGGATATCGGCAAATGCGGAGGAAATACGCCTGTGAGTGATGCTGTTCTGAGCGACGGGGATAGCGGCAAAAGGGACGAAAAGGCGGCAGGACGGTGCGGAGAGGGCAGCGTGAAATGACGGGAGACGTGAACTGACGGAAGGGGATATCGGCAAATGTGGAGGAAATACGCCTGTGAGCGATGCTATTCTGAGCGGCAGGGATAGCGGCAAAAGAGAAGAAAAGGCGGCAGTACAGTGCGGAGAGGGCAGCGTGAACTGACGGAAGGGGATAGCGGCAAAGACGGAGGAAATACGTCGGTGAGTGATGCTGTTCTGAGCGACGGGGATAGCGGTAAAAGAGGCGAAAAGGGGAGACAGAGGGCGGAGGAGACAAGGTGAAGAGGGGGCCGACTTTGTTACGTTCGCGAAAAAAAGGTACAATGGGAAAGGTGAGTTTACATACGGAGGGGAAACTATGCCAATCGAAGTCGATGTCGCCGTATTGGGCGGAGGGCCGGGAGGTTATACGGCCGCGGTGAAGGCGGCGCAAGCCGGACTCAGCGTCGTCGTGATCGAAAGGGATAAGCTGGGCGGGACGTGCCTGCACAGGGGATGCATTCCAAGCAAGTCTTTGCTTAGAAGCGCGGAAGTATACGCGACGATCGGGGAGGCAGCTTCATATGGCATTCAATTGCCGGAAGGGGTCGCGTCGGTTGATTGGAGCGCGGTGCTGAGGCGGAAGGATGGCATCGTGGAGCAGCTTCACAAGGGGCTGCAGGCTCTGATGAAGCAGCATAAAATCGAGGTCGTCAACGGAAGCGGACGGATTATCGGACCTTCGATCTTCTCGCCCAAAAGCGGGGCGATCGCAGTTGAACTGGCGGATGGGGAAGCGGAGACCGTGGTGCCCAAAAATGTGGTAATCGCGACTGGATCTCGCCCTCGCAAGCTCGAAGGGTTGAACTACGACGGGGAGCGCATCGCGACAAGCGATGAGGCGTTGGCTTGGACAAGTCGTCCGTCTACGATACTGATCGTAGGAGGCGGAGTAATCGGCGTCGAATGGGCGTCCATGCTCAGCGATTTCGGAACGCAGGTGACGATCGTCGAGGCCGCGGACAGGCTGCTGCCTACGGAGGACAAAGATATCGGAGCCGAAATCGCGAAGTCGCTTAGAAAAAGAGGCGTTGTCATCCATACGGGAGTTTCGGTGCAGACCGAAAGTTGCCGCTTGTCGGATAACGGCGTCGAGATTCAAGCGACCGCGTCGGGCGGGGATACGGTGTCGCTTGAGGCCGAGAGGATGCTCGTATCCGTAGGCAGAATCGGCAACGTGGAAACGCTGGGTCTCGAGAACACCGACGTCAAGACGGAGAAAGGCTTCATTAAGATCAATCCCGCGACGCTTCAGACGGGGGAATCACATATTTACGCGATCGGAGACTGCATCGGAGGCGTTCAATTGGCGCACGCGGCTATGCACGAGGCGGCGACGGCGATCGAACATCTGACCGGAAACAAGCCTTCCAGAGCGGCTGATCGGGATATTCCCCGCTGCATCTACTCTCGTCCGGAGGCGGCCGCTATCGGTTGGACGGAGGAGAACGCCAGAGCCGAAGGCTTCCAAGTGCGAACCGCCAAGCTGCCTTTGCGCATTCTGGGCAAGGCGCTTGTGCACGGGGAGAGCGACGGTTTCGCCAAGGTGGTCGCGGACGCGGCGACAGGGGATCTGCTGGGCGTTCACTTGGTCGGACCGCATGCGACGGAATTGATCGCCGAAGCCTCGCTCGCGAAGCTGGTAGACGCGATTCCGTGGGAGATCGGCCGGACGATTCACCCTCATCCGACGATGTCGGAAGCGATGCAGGAAACGATGCTCGCGCTGGGGGGCGCCGCCGGGCACGCCTGATCGCGATCGGCATCATCAGGCTCAACCCGGAGGATTCGCATCCTTCAGGCGCCGAGAACGGTTCCGTCAAGGAATTTGTTCGGCGCGACGGGTTGGGCGTTTCTTTTTGCTTGCGAGGGGAGTATAATAGGGTTTAACTCCAAGTATTAAGACCAGGTTATAAAACTAAACCAAAGCAGGAGGACGCGCCCATGATGCAAACAGGTTCCGTCCAGCGAACGCTTCGTCATGCAGAGCTTGGCCTTACGGACGAACGCGTTGTCGACATGTACAAGACGATGATGCTAGCCCGTCGCTTCGACGAACGCGGGCAGCTGCTGCAACGCGCCGGCAAAGTCAATTTTCATATTTCGGGGATCACCCAGGAGCCTTCCCAGGTCGCGATGGGTTTCGCGATGGATCGGGAACGCGATTGGTTTCTTCCCTATTACCGGGATTACGGATTCGTGCTGTCGATCGGCATGACGGTCAAGGACTTGATGCTGTCGGTATATGCCAAAGCAGAGGATCCGAACAGCGCTGGCCGGCAGATGCCCGGGCATTTCGGCAGCAAACGGCTGCGCATCGTGACGGGCTCCAGCCCGGTCACGACGCAAGTGCCTCATGCGGCAGGGTTTGCGCTGGCCGCCAAAATGCGGGGAGAACCGTCCGTAGCGGTCGTAACGTTCGGAGACGGCTCCAGCAATCAAGGCGATTTTCACGAGGGATGCAATTTTGCCGGAGTGCACCAACTGCCGGTTATTTTCGTATGCGAGAACAATCAGTACGCCATCTCGATGCCGCTTGCCAAGCAGACCAGAGGACGGATATGCGATCGGGCGCTTGGTTACGGATTCCCTGGCATCCGGGTGGACGGCAACGATCCGCTTGAAGTGTACCGGGTGTTCAAGGAAGCCCGCGAACGTGCGGTGTCCGGCGAAGGGCCTACGCTGATCGAGATTATGACGTACCGCGTAACGGCGCACTCGACTTCTGACAACGATCTGGCCTACCGGACCAAAGAAGAAGTGGATCTGCACAAAGCCAAGGACGGATTGCCGGTGTTCAAGCAATACTTGGTCGATGCCGGCTTGTGGACGGAGGAGAAGGAAGCGGCGCTGCTGGCGGAGCATCGCGCGCTTATCGACGAGGCGAACGAATATGCGGAGAAAGCTCCGTTCCAGCCGGTGGAGGACGCTTTCCGTTACGTATATGCCGAGGAGAACGGGGAGGGTTAATTATGCCGGTAATCGAATATATCGAAGCGATCAGGCTCGCGATGAAGGAAGAGATGGAGCGTGACGGCGACGTATTCATCATGGGCGAGGACGTTGGGCTCAAGGGCGGGGTATTCGGCACGACCAAGGGGCTGCAGCAGCAGTTCGGGGAGATGCGCGCGCTGGACGCGCCGCTGGCGGAATCCGCGATCGCGGGCGTCGCGATCGGAGCGGCGATGGCCGGCATGAGGCCGATCGCCGAAATGCAGTATTCGGACTTCATGTTCCCCGCGACGAACCAGATCATCAGCGAAGCGGCCAAAATCCGCTATCGTTCGAACAATGACTGGGATTGTCCCATCGTTATCCGCGCTCCTATAGGAGGGGGCGTGTTCGGAGGTCTGTACCATTCGCAGTGCCCGGAGTCGGTCTTCTTCGGAACGCCGGGACTGAAGATCGTCGCTCCGGCTACGGCATACGATGCGAAGGGGCTGCTTAAGGCGGCGATCCGGGACCCGGATCCGGTCATTTTCTTCGAGAACAAGAAGTGCTACCGGCTCATCTCGGATGAAGTGCCCGATGAGGATTACGTCGTGCCGATCGGCAAGGCGAAAGTCATGCGCGAAGGAACCGATCTGACGGTTATCGGCTACAGCATGCCTCTCCACTTCGCGATGCAAGCCGCCGAAGAGCTGTCCAAGGAGCTGGGGATCGAAGCGCATATTCTGGATCTGCGCACGATTCAGCCTCTGGATCGCGAAGGCATTCTCGAGGCGGCGTCCAAGACGGGCAAGGTGTTGATCGTGCACGAGGACAATAAGACGGGCGGCGTCGGCGCCGAGGTAGGAGCGATCATCGCCGAGGAACTGCTCTACGATCTGGACGCCCCGATCCGCCGGTTGTGCGGCCCGGACGTGCCGGCTATGCCGATCAATCCTCCCGGCGAGAAGCATTTTCTGCTGAACAAGGAGAAGCTGAAGACGGCGATGCTGGAGCTCGCGCGCTACTAAGCCGGCTGCCGGATTTGGAGAGGGGACTGTATCAAATGGCTAAAAAAATTGTGGAAGTTACGATGCCCCAGCTCGCGGAATCTCTCGTATCCGCGACAGTAGACCGGTGGCTCAAGCAGCCGGGGGATATGCTGGACATGTACGAGCCGATCTGCGAACTCATTACCGATAAAGTCAACGCGGAGCTGCCCTCTACCGTAAGAGGAAAGCTCGTCAAGCATCTTATAGGCGCGGGAGAAACGGTGGAAGTAGGAGCCGCCATCTGTCTGGTAGAGGTGGAAGCGGAGGCCGAGGCGTCCGTCGAGCCGCAAGGCTCCGATTCTCCGGCATCTTCGTCGGGGGCGGCTTCGGGAGAGGCTCCGTCGTCCCGACCTGCGGCGGCAGTATTGCCTGCCGCAGGGTTCGAGGCCAACGCCCCGATGCGCCATCGTTACTCTCCGGCCGTCCAGCGGCTGGCCGCGGAGCACAGCATCGATCTGAACCGGGTCCCGGGGACCGGAGAAGGCGGACGTATTACCCGCAAGGACGTGCTGGAGGCGGTGGCTTCCGGGAACGCGGCAATCGGGACGTCCCCGGCGGCCCCGACTCCCGCACCGGCGTCGGCGCCCACTCCGAGCGCGGCTTCGCTCGCTCCGATGGATCCGAAAATTCCGGTGCGTTCATCCGGTATCCATCTGTCCGAATCTCCGCGAATTCCTTCGATCGAAGTGGAGGGGCAGGAGTTGCCCGGCCGCGGGGAATATTTTATCGACGTAACGCCGATCCGCAATACGATCGCGACCCGGATGCGCCAGAGCGTCAGCGAAATTCCGCACGGCTGGATGATGATCGAGGTCGACGTCACCAATCTCGTGCTGCTGCGCAACAAGCTCAAGGACGAATTCCGCAAGCGCGAGGGCATCAACCTGACCTATATGCCGTTCATGATCAAGGCGGTCGTGAACGCGATCAAGGATTACCCGATCATGAACTCGGTATGGGCCGTGGACAAGATCATCGTCAAGCGCGACATCAACATTTCGCTGTCCGTCGGGACGGAAGATTCGGTCGTCACGCCGGTGATCCGCCACGCGGATCAGAAGAACATTTCGGGGCTCGCCCACGAGATCGACGATCTGGCCAGGCGCACGCGCGAGAGGAAGCTCAAGCTGGACGACGTTAACGGCGGCACGTTCACGGTGAACAATACGGGGTCGTTCGGCTCGATTTTGACGCAACCGATCATCAACTACCCTCAGGCGGCGATCATCACGTTCGAATCGATCGTCAAGCGTCCCGTCGTCATCAACGACATGATCGGCGTTCGTTCGATGGTGAATCTGTGTCTGTCGCTCGACCACCGGATTTTGGACGGCGTCATCTGCGGGCGGTTCCTGCAGCGGGTGAAGGAAAATCTGGAGGGCTACAATCTGGAGACGAAAGTGTATTAAGGCGATTGCCCGGCTCGTCGCGCTCAAGCGCGGCGCGCCGGGTTTTCTTGACGAGTCAGAAAGGATAAAATCCGCTATCCTTGTCTGAATCGTCTCCGACAAACCGCATTCATCGTCCAGAGGACGCCGAAGGCGGTTTGCTTGATCGTTCAGATAAGCTACAATAAGGTAGGAGTTCGGGTCAGGAGGTTGCGCGGCATGAAGGAACTGAACATCGAATGGTTATCCAGGCTGAAGTACGGAGAAGCTTGGGATCTGCAGAAGCAGCTCGTTAAGGAGATCGACCGCAGCGAACGCAGAGATTCCTTGCTGCTGCTCGAACACTCGCCGACGTATACGCTCGGCACCGATCGCCATCCCGAGCATTTGCTGTACAGCAAGGAAGAGCTGGGCCGGCGCGGAATCGAAGTGTTCGAGATCGATCGCGGAGGAGACATTACTTATCACGGCCCCGGACAGCTGGTCGGTTATCCGCTGCTTTACTTGGATGCCGCGGGGCTCGACCTGCATCAATACTTAAGGAATTTGGAAGAGGCGATCATCAAGCTGCTGGCCGAATTCGGCATTCAAGGCGGAAGGAAGCCGGAGTACACCGGCGTATGGGCAGGCGACCGGAAGATCGCCGCAATCGGGGTCAAATTCAACAAAGCCCGGACGAGGCGGGGATTCGTCACGAGCCATGGCTTTGCTTTTAATGTGAAGAGGAACGTGGAAGAGGACGGCTTCCAGGGCATTATTCCGTGCGGTATTGCGGAATACGGAGTAACATCCCTGGAGACGTTAACCGGTATCGAGCTTCAGGTGGAAGAAATCGGAAGGCGAATCGTTCCGCACTTCGCCGAAGTGTTCGGCTATTCTTCTGTTACTGGAGAAGGGATACTCCCATTAACAAGGTCGTAGCGACCAGCGCGAACAGAGTGACGTAGATGACGATTTTAAACAAGCGGCGGTTCATGGGCGGCTGCACATCCTTTCAGATTAAGGCTTATCCATACCCCTATTGTAACGAATACGACTTCAGGAGGAAAGATCATGGTTCAAAAGGATAGACTGGTGGCCGAGTTTATGGAATTGGTGCAAATCGATAGCGAGACGAGACACGAAGCCGAGATCAGCAAAGTGCTGAAAGGGAAGTTCGAGGCGTTCGGACTGGAAGTGACCGAAGACGACGTGGCGGAGAAGATCGGGCATGGAGCGGGCAACCTGTTCGCTTGGCTGCCTCCGACGGCGGGGCAGGAGTCGGTTCCGGCGATTCTGTTCACGTCCCATATGGATACCGTCTCGCCCGGCAATGGGATCAAACCTCGCCTGGACGAAGACGGCTATATTCGCAGCGACGGCACGACGATTCTGGGCGCGGACGACAAGGCGGGACTGGCGGCGATGTTCGAAGCGCTGCGGGTGATCGGCGAGCGGCAGCTGCCGCACGGCGGCATTCAGTTCGTCATCACGACCGGAGAAGAGTCCGGGCTGATCGGTTCCCGTGCGATGGACGGCTCCCGGCTGCGCGCCAAGTTCGGGTACGCGCTCGATTCCAACGGCGAGATCGGGGCGATCGCGGTGTCCGCGCCGACGAATTCCCGCCAATACATCACCATTCAGGGCAAAGCAGCCCATGCGGGCGTAAATCCGGAAGACGGCATCAGCGCCATCCAGGTGGCGTCCAAAGCGGTATCCCGGATGAAGCTCGGCCGCATCGACAGCGAGACGACGGCGAATATCGGACGTTTCGAAGGCGGAGGCGAAGTGAACATCGTCGTCGATACGATCAAAATCTACGCCGAAGCTCGCAGCCAGGTGCAGGAGAAGATGGACGCTCAAGTCGAGTCGATGCGCGAAGCGGTCGCCAGCGCCGCGACCGAATGCGGAGCCAAGTTCGACTTCGAAACGGTGACGATCTACCCGGCGTATTCGCACGACGACAGCACGGAGGTCGTCCAAGTCGCGAAAGCGGCCATCGAGGCGATCGGGCTGACGCCGCGAACGTTCTCCTCCGGAGGCGGAAGCGATGCGAACATGTTTAACGGCAACGGGGTTCCGACCGTTAACCTGGCGGTAGGCTACGAGCACATCCATACGACGAAGGAGCAAATCAAGGCGGACGATCTCGCGAAAGCCGCCGAGCTTGTTCTGGCGATCGTGAACGAGACGCTGAAGCGGTAAGCAAAGCGCGCATAAGGGCAGCGCCCCCGGCTTGTCGGCTAAGGACGCTGCCCTTGTCCATTCACGGAGCGGGGTGAGCTTCAGGCTCAAGAGCCGCTCTGAGGCTTCTGCTTGGCCGAGAGCAGCGCGACGAGAGGCGTGCGCCCTCCGCGAAGCTTGCTCTCTTGGCGAAGCGCATGGCGGATTTCCCAAGCTTTGCCGACCAATTGCAAACGTTGCGACGAGACATATTTTTTCAACATGGGCGTAGCCTCCTCGTATCGGCTCGTCATCCATACGCTAATGGGACGAGCTAACCTATACGTTGAAGGTATGCGCGAGCGGACGAGATTAGACTGGGGGATGCCAAATGAGCGAAAACAAAGAGATCTCCTCGCATCCGTTCTATGAACGGACGTTGGAGAGCAAACCGATCTTCGAAGGCAGAATTATTTCTTTGCAGGTAGATACGGTTAGCCTGCCCAACGGCGAGACGGCCACGAGGGAGATCGTGCGCCATCCCGGAGCGGTGGCGGTCGTGGCGCTGCTGGACGGCAAGATGCTCGCCGTGGAGCAGTTCCGCAAGCCGCTGGAGAAAGTCCAGGTGGAAATTCCGGCTGGCAAGCTGGACGCGGGAGAGGAACCGGAAGCGGCGGCGCTTCGCGAGCTGGAAGAGGAGACGGGCTACCGGGCGAGAAGTATTCGCCATCTGCATTCGTTCTCCACGTCGCCCGGCTTTGCCGAGGAGATCGTGCACTTATACGTGACGGACGACCTGGAGCCGGGGCAAGCCCATCTGGACGACGAGGAGTTTCTGACGTGCGAGGCGATTACGCTGGAGCAGGCGCAGGCTTATATCGCGGAGGGGCGGATTTGCGACGCCAAAACGCTGCTTGCCGTCTATGCCTGGCGCATGTACACGTTGACGGGGACGTTCTGACCGATGGGCGATCCGCAGACGCAAGCGGTGTCGGAAGAGAGGCTGTCGCCCTATTTCGCCGATCTTCACGTGCACATCGGCCGGTCCCAGGACGGTCAGCCCGTTAAGATAAGCGGGAGTCGGAACCTGACTTTTCGCCAGATCGCCGAGGAAGCGTCCGAACGCAAAGGCATCGAGCTGGTCGGCATCATCGACTGCCACTCGCCGGGCGTCCAGAAGGACATTCTTGATTGCCTGCATTCGGGCGAGATGGAGGAGGTGCCCGGCGGAGGGATTCGGTACCGCAATACGACTTTGCTGCTCGGAGCGGAGATGGAGGTCAAGGAAGAGGGGGGCGGCCCGTTTCACTTGCTCGGCTTTCTGCCAACGCTGCAGGCGATGCGGGAATGGACCGAGTGGATGAGGCCCCGCGTCGTCAACATTCGGTTAAGCACGCAGCGGATTCGCGTCTCCGCTGCGGAGCTGCAAGCCGAGCTGATCGCCCGCGGAGGACTCCTCATCCCGGCCCACGTGTTCACGCCGCATAGAGGCTTGCTGGGCTGCTCGGCCGACCGACTGGCAGACCGGCTCGATCCCGGCGGCATAGCGGCCGTGGAGCTCGGTCTCAGCGCGGATTCGGATATGGCGGGGCTGCTGTCCGAGCTCGACCGTTATCCGTTCCTGACCAATTCCGATGCGCATTCACCCGGCATGATCGGCAGGGAGTGCAATGAGCTGTCGCTGGCGACCCCATCCTTCGCGGAGTTCGCGAAAGCGCTCAAAGGAGAGGAAGGCCGCCGCATTCTCGCCAACTACGGGCTGCACCCGGAGCTTGGCAAATATCACGAAACCTCATGCGCCGCGTGCCGCCGCTCCGTTCCCGAGACGGAGGGGGAGGTCGCCGTCTGCCCTTACTGCGGGAGCTCCCGGCTTACCCGAGGCGTATCCGGACGCGTTCGCCGTCTGGCGGACCGGGAGCGTCCCGTGCATCCGGAGGGAAGACCGCCCTATCGGCCGCAGGTTCCGTTGTCTTTCTTCCCCGGTGTCGGCCCGGCCAAGCGGGAAAAGCTCTTCGCCGAGGTCGGCACGGAGATGGACGTGCTCCATCGGATTCCCGCGGAAGCGATCGCCGCCGTAACGGGGGAGAAAATCGCGCAAATGATCGTCCGCGCGAGGGAAGGCAAGATTGCGTTTACGTCGGGAAGCGGCGGAAGCTACGGAAGCATCCGGCAATCATAAACGGATCTTGTCCATCATACAATGAGGCACGGGACATGCCGCTAAGGATGGACAAGGAGGTTGGCCGCCATGAACTTCCGCTTATGGAATTTGTCGGCTCGCGACAATTTGAATCTATACGTGTTTTTGGGCGTGCTCGTGCTGGTTGGGGCGATCTTCGGGGCGATGCTCGTCAACGCGCTCACTCTGGATCAGCAGCAGGAGCTGACTGACGCGCTCGGCGTGTATCTCGCCAAAATCGACAATCCGGGCAGCGCTTCGCCCGCTGCGACATTTCGCGAGAGCTTTCTTTTTTACGGAAAATGGATGCTGCTCATCTGGTTTCTCGGACTGTCGGTCATCGGCTTGCCCCTCGTGTTCGTGCTCGATTTTCTCAAGGGAGTCCTGATCGGGTTTGCCGCGGCCGTGCTGGCCCAGCAATTCGCCTGGAACGGCGTGCTGTTTTTCCTGCTGGCGACGGGACCGCGCAATGCGCTGGTCGTGCCCGCGCTCATGATCGCCAGCCTGTCGGCTGCGAGGTTCGCGTATTTCGTCGTTCGGGAGCGGTTGTTCCGCCGCAAGGGACAGCTTCTGCCCCCGTTTCTGGCGCATACGGCCGTCGCCGCGGCAATGCTGCTCGTGCTGTGCGTCGCCTCCCTGTACGAGGCATTCGTGTCGCCGAACTTGCTGGATCGCATCGCGCCTTCCGTCGTCAGTCAAGAAATTTCCGCCTTATCTTCTAAATTTTGATGCGAGGTTTGACTAAATGAATAGGCTTCTCCTATAATGGAAAGAAGTGCACCAGCTACCGGAGGGGAAACCATGGAAGCCCGCATTGAAAAAATCAAACAACAGTTGCAGTCCCAGGGCTACAAGCTGACTCCGCAACGGGAAGCGACGGTTCGGGTGCTTCTCGAGAACGAAGAAGACCATCTCAGCGCGGAGGACGTCTTTATGCTTGTCAAGGATAAGGCGCCCGAGATCGGCCTTGCGACCGTCTATCGGACGCTTGAGCTGCTGAGCGAGATGCACGTCGTGGAGAAAATGAACTTCGGCGACGGTGTGGCCCGTTACGATCTGCGTACGGACAGCAACAAGCACCACCACCACCATCTGATCTGCGTGAAATGCGGATCCATGTCGGAAATTATGGAAGACTGGCTGGGACCGCTTGAGGAACGACTGGAGAAGGAATATCGCTTTTCCGTGCTGGATCACCGTTTGGATTTCCAAGGCGTCTGCGCCAAGTGCCAAGCGAAGGAAACCGCCGGAGAGTGACGCGACAGCAAGAGGCTCCCCGAATCTCGTTCGGGAGAGCCTCTTTTTCCATGCTTTTTTCCACCGTTCGTTCCTATAGCAGCTTGCGAATATGCTCTTCTATGCGCTCGGGCGTAACGGTCGGCGCGAAGCGCTTGACGACTTTGCCGTTGCGGTCGACCAGAAACTTGGTGAAGTTCCACTTGATGTTCTTGAGCCCGAGAAATCCCGGGGCCGTGCGGGTGAGGTGGCGGTACAGCGGGTGGATGCCGACCCCTTTGACGTCGATCTTGGCGTACAGCGGGAAGGTGACTCCGTGGTTGATCTGGCAATGCTGGGCCAAGGAATCTCCTTCCAGAGGCTCCTGGTTGGCGAACTGGTTGCTGGGAAAGCCTACGACGGCAAGGCCTTGGTCCGCGTAGGTTTCGTGCAGCTTCTGCAGACCGCCGAACTGAGGAGCGAAGCCGCACTTGCTCGCCGTATTCACGATCAGCATAACCTTTCCTTGGTGCTCGGCCAGCGTAGTTTCTTCACCTTTTCCGGATTTGACGGGGATATCGTATAGGGACATAAGAGAAACCTCCTTAGTTTTATTGACGTCAGGTATATATATTGTTATAAATTAAATTGTATACAACCAATCAGAAAAGTCAATCCTTTAACGAAAAAATCGAGAAGGAGAACGAAAATGGACAACGAATCCGCGCTTAACCTGGATAACCAGCTATGCTTTGCCGTATATGCCTGCGCCAGGGAAATTACGAAGCTGTATCACCCGCTCCTTAAGCAGTTGGGGCTGACATACACGCAGTACATTACGCTTCTCGTGTTGTGGGAGGAACGCCGGGCAACGGTCAAACACCTGGGAAAGCGGCTGTATCTCGACTCCGGCACGTTAACGCCTCTGCTCAAGAAGCTGGAACAAATGGGGCTGATCACGAGGACGCGGGATCCTCAGGACGAACGAAGCGTGATCGTCGGGTTGACCGAGAATGGCGCCGCCATGAAGGAGAAGGTCCGCGACATCCCGCAGCAGCTGTTCTGCCAGGCAGGTGTTGCTCGCGAGGAGGCGGACGCTCTGCGCAAGCAGATCGTCGCGATGCTCGCCAAAGTCCAGGGAATGACGTCGTCTCCGGCTCCATAACCGAGTGACTCGGCCAAGCAAAAACGCCTTCGGCGTCCTTTGGACGATGAATGCGTTTTGTCGGAGACGATTCAGATAAGGATAGCGAATTTTATACTTTCCGAATCGTAAAAAGGCATGCTTCATCCCGCAATCTCTGCGGCAAGAAGCATGCCTTATGCTTTTCAGGGGCGAAACGCGACATCCGCCCACTGGCGAACGGCAAGAGACGGAGCGATATCGTACTCCTCCTTGAGCATGGAACAGAGCTGATCGTACTTTAGCTTGGCCATGCCCAGGTCGCCGTTATCCGCATGAAATTGCATAATCATGAAATACAGCTCTTCCGAGAAAGGGAACTTCTGTTCCATCATCTCGTAAGTTTCGAGCGTTTCTCTGCGATAGCCCAACGTACGCCACATTTCGCTTACCCCGTGGGCATGCTTGTACCAAATATCGCGCAGCCTTTTCCTCTCGTTCTCGGCCCACACGTAATCGGTCTCCGACAAATAATCGCCTTCGTAGCTCTGAAGCCAGGCAATATGCTCGGCCGCCGTCTCGGGAGAGAGCTCGGGCAGCGTCAACCGGCCGTTCTCCCATTCCTGAACGTCGTACCGGTTGTTGCCCAGATCCAAGTAGTAGTCGCTTCCGCTGTTCGTCAGCCGAATCGTAAGACCTGCGGCCTCGATGGATTTGCGGATCTGGTACACCGTCGTGTACAGCTGCGTGAACGCTTTCTTGTACTCCGTATCCGGCCACAGCAGGTCCAGCAAAATATCTTTGCGAACCGGCTGGTTGCGCTTGTACACCATGTAGGCGAACAGCTCTTGCGCGCGAACGGTGCGCCAGGAGAACGGTTCCGCCTTGCCGTATTCGATGTTTAATCTGCGAAAGCAGTTGACCGTGGCAACGGTGGATTCGTTCTCTCGTGTGCGGGACGGAGTTCTTTGCTTCAACCGACTGATCGTATGGGCAAGTCTGCCTGCGTTAATCGGCTTAAGGACGTAATCCAGAGCGGCAAGCTCGAACGCCTTGATCGCATATTCGTGGTAAGCGGTGACGAATACGATCTCGATCTCGTCGCTGATCTTATGAATCCGTTCGGCGGCTTCCAGACCGGAAATCTCGGGCATATCGATATCGAGGAAAGCGACATCGGGACGCAGTTCCTCGATCCGCCGCAGAGCGTCCGCCGCGTTCTGGAACTTGCCTGCGATCTCGATGCCGCCGATTTTCTCCAACTGTCTCTCCAGGTCTTTCAGCGCCAGTCCTTCATCGTCTACAAGAATTGCTTTCATAAGGCACCATAATCTCCTAATCGGTATACGTAGGTAATAAGCCGCCGATATGGTTCGTCCGGCCTACTTCTATTATATCGGCATATGGGCGCGCGAAAATAAGTCGATTAGCGAGCTGCCGGCTCGATTTGCAAAAGTCCGCAGCCGACCGCGTTTTTGCCGCCCGGAATTCGCAGCGCCGCTTGCTTCAGCCTGCGGGCAACTTCGGTGGCCGTGAGTTTGGGACGAACGCCTCTGAGGAGGGCAGCGGCGCCGGTCACGTGCGGGGCGGACATCGAAGTTCCCGACTCCCTGCGGTACGTGCCATGCAGCCATGTGGACAGGATACTGACGCCCGGAGCGGATATATCGATGCCGCGTCCCCGGCTGGAGAAGCTGGCCACGCGATTGGCGCGGGTAGTGGCGGCTACCGCGATTGTCTCCGGGTAGCGAGCTGGCGCGTCGATCTGCGGGTAGGCGGTGCCGCTGTTGCCGGCGGAAGCGACGATGACCGCGCCGCGGCGCCGGGCTTGCCGGATCGCGTTCCTGAGCAAGGCGCTATCGGCGGCCAGACCGAAGCTCATATTCAAAATTCGAATGCCTCTCGCCAGACACCATTCGATTCCTTCAATAATGTCCGAAATAAAGCCGGAACCGTTCTCGTCGAGCACTTTGACAGCGTACAGCTCGACTTTGGGTGCGACTCCGTAAATTCTTCTTCGGCCCGTCGCAGCCGCAATCCCGGCTACGTGAGTGCCGTGGCCGTTGTCGTCGGCGTAAGATTTGCCCGTTATCGTGTTTACGCCGCCGGCGATGGCGAGATCGGGATGGCGAGCGATCCCGGTATCGAGAATCGCGATCTTGATTGAGGCGCCGGAATTGGAAGCGGGCCATACCGGCGGAGCTTTGACGCGATTGACGTTCCAGGGGATGCGGCTCTTGACGACGGCCGACAGGCCCGGCAGCTTGGGGCTGCCCAGGCCATGGGCTTTGACTTTGCGATCCCGCTCGACGAGGGCGATGCGGGGATGGCTGCGCAGCTGCTTCCAATCGGCGCCTTTGTCGCCGTGGCAGCAGATCATCCGCATCGAGTCGACCTTTTTCACCGGCCGAATGCCCGCCGCGGAGAGATGCTTGAGGCAGCTGTGATAGTCCTGCGACCGGCGGAACACGATGTTCCTCCGTTCCGTGCGGGACGTCGGTGTGCGCTTCACCGTCTGGCTAAGTTGCTTGGCCAATGGCTTCATCGGATGTCCTTCCTCCTGGGCGGATCATAACCGTACTCATGATCGTATTCTGTAGTAGGGTATGGAAGATTCGCACAGGAGGTGCATTGGGCCTCGCGCACATATTTTCTAGGGGCGGGGAGATTGTAAAAGGGAAGGACGAGACTGCGTGCGGGGAGGAACGAGCATGATTGTCGGATTGCCCAAGGAAATCAAGAAGCAGGAATATCGCGTTGCGCTCACGCCTGCCGGCTGCGAGATGGTCGTGAAGCAGGGCCATGGAGTTGTCGTTCAGCAGCAGGCGGGCGAAGGAAGCGGCTTTGCCGATTCCGAGTATGCGGCGGCCGGGGCGCAGTTGGTCGGGAGCGCGCAGGAGGTATGGTCGACCGCGGATCTGATCGTGAAGGTCAAGGAGCCGCTGCCGGAAGAATTCGCCTTCTTCCGCGAAGATCAGATTGTGTTCACTTATTTGCATCTGGCCGCCGCACCGGATCTGGCCCATGCGCTCGCGGATCGGAAGGTAACCGCGATCGCGTACGAGACGATCCAGGCACCGAACGGAAGTCTTCCGCTGCTCACGCCGATGAGCGAAGTAGCCGGACGGATGTCGGTCCAGGAAGGCGCGAAATATTTGGAGGCGTTCCAGGGCGGCCGAGGTGTGCTGCTCGGCGGCGTGCCGGGCGTCCCTCCCGCGGAGGTCATCATCATCGGCGGGGGCATCGTCGGGACGAATGCGGCCAAGATGGCGCTCGGCCTCGGAGCCGAAGTCGTCGTCCTTGAGAAAAGCGCGGACCGGATGCGTTACCTCGACGACGTGTTCCAAGGACGGCTGCGCACGCTGACGAGCAACCCCTATAATATCGCCAATGCGGTTCGCAAAGCCGATCTTCTGATCGGAGCCGTGCTCGTGCCGGGCGCAAGGGCGCCGCGTCTCGTCACGGAGGAAATGGTGAAGACGATGAAAAGGGGCGCCGTCATCGTCGACGTGGCCGTCGATCAAGGGGGATCGATCGCGACGATTGACCGGGCGACGACGCATGAAGACCCGATTTACGAGAAACACGGCGTTATTCATTATGCGGTCGCGAACATGCCCGGAGCCGTGCCCCGCACTTCGACGCTGGCGCTTACGAACGTCACGATCGATTACGTTCTTCAGCTGGCGCACAGAGGGTTCGAAGATACGGTGAAAAGCAACCCGATGCTGGCGCTGGGAGTGAATGCGTACCGCGGAGCGATCACTCATCCGCAGGTGGCGGAAGCGGTGGGGCTTCCTTATACGAAGCTGGAAAGCTTGTGGTGACAGGCATGAACGTCTCCCCTTCTTCATACGGTTGAGTATGGGCAAGGACAAGAAGGGGAGATGAGGGATGAAAGGTCCATTGGAGAGATGGTGGGAGCGATTGCAGTTTACGCTCCTTTTTCTCGCGCTTGCGGTGGTCGTTCACGGCTTCTTCGGATGGTTTCACGGCTGGCTCGATCCGGACGATCCTTATAGAATACCCGAGGGAAAAGCGTTCAAGGTATTCATGACGGGCGAAGGAAGCGACCCGGACGTTTCCCCGGGAGACCGGCTGCGATTGTTTTATTGGCTGGGGGAATAGGTTCGGAAGGAAATGCGCGGTCGCGCGTGGAATGTAGAATGAAGTCCGGATGTTAACGGATGAGGTCCAGAGCAAGAGAAAGGAATTCGTCATGGAATTAAGGAGCCTGCTGAACGCTTATCTCGTGTATTTGAAGGAGGAGCGGGGCGTCTCCCGCGGAACGGAACAAAGCTATCTGGGCGATCTGTCCGACTTCCTGAACTTTCTGGACAGGCAGCGCGCGGGTCTCGCGGCCGAATTAAGAGCGGCTCATCTGACCGCATACGTGAATGAAATGCGTGCCCAAGGCAGATCGTCCGCCACGATTGCCCGCCGTATCGCCGCGCTACGTTCTTTTTGCAAGTATCTCGTCCTTAAGCGCATCGTCGACGCCGATCCGGCGATTCAACTGGAAGCGCCCAAGGCGGAGAAGAAAGCGCCGAAAACGATTCGATCCGGCGAATTGGACAAGCTGCTGGAACTGCCGGATATCAGCCAGCCTTTGGGCATCCGGGACAGGGCGATGCTGGAACTGCTGTACGCGACCGGCTTGCGGGTGTCGGAGCTTGCGTCTTTGGATGCGGAGCACGTTAGACTGGACATGGGATTTTTGCTATGCTTAGGATCGGGCGGCCGGGAAAGAATGGTGCCGGTGGGAGCGAGCGGAAACCACTGGGTGTCGAGATACGTACTAGAGGTTAGGCCGAATTTGCTTGAGCCGGACAGGCGCGAGGATGCGTTGTTCCTCAATCAGCAGGGATCGCGCTTGACGCGCCAAGGAATCTGGAAAATATTGAAGAACTACGCCGGAAGGTTAGGCATGGACGCGTCTCCGCAAGCGCTTCGCGGCTCGTTCGCGTCGCATCTGCTGGAGAACGGCGCCGATCTGCGAGCGGTGCAAGAGATGCTGGGAGTATCGAGCGCGGCTGCGCTGCAGCCTTACTTGTCCGCCGCTAAGCCGAGACTTACCGAGGTGTACGAACGCAATCATCCCCGTGCGGGGACGAAGCCCGGAGTTTGAAGGCGATATTTGTTTGGGAAAAGAGGAATCGAGGCATGACTTTTAAAAGGATTACGGTTATCGTACTGGACAGCGTAGGTATCGGGGAGCTGCCGGATGCCGCGCAATACGGAGATACGGGGGCGCATACGCTCGGTCACATTATCGAGAGAGTGCCCGAGCTGGAGCTTCCGAACCTGCGCAAGCTGGGACTCGGCAACATTGCTCCGTTGGGATCTTGGCAGCCGGAACCCGCGCCGAGCGGGTACTTCGGCAAGATGGCGGAGGTTTCGGTCGGCAAGGATACGATGACCGGTCATTGGGAGCTCGCGGGGCTGCGCATCGACAAACCGTTCCGCACGTTTCCCGACGGTTTTCCCGCCGCTCTGATCCGCCAATTCGAGGACGAGACGGGGCGGTCCGTCATCGGCAACAAGCCGGCGTCGGGCACGGAGATTCTCGACGAGCTGGGTGCGGAGCAGATGAGGAGCGGTTCATGGATCGTCTATACGTCGGCGGACAGCGTCTTCCAACTGGCGGCTCACGAGGACGTCATTCCTTTGGAGGAGCTGTACAACGCATGCCGGGTGGCGCGCAGGCTGACGATGAAGGATGAATTTTCGGTCGGCAGAGTGATTGCCCGGCCTTACGTAGGCGGCCCTGGAGCGTTCAAGCGGACTTCCAACCGCCACGATTACGCGGTGAAGCCTCCGCAACCGACGGTGCTTAACGCCCTGAAAGCCGGAGGAGTGGAAGTGGTGTCCGTCGGAAAAATCAACGATATTTTCAGCGGCGAAGGCATCGCGAGAGCGACGTCGACGAAGAGCAACGCACACGGCGTCGAAGTGACGATCCAGGAGCTTAAGAAAGAGTTCAGCGGCTTCCTTTTTACCAACCTGGTCGATTTCGATTCGCTGTACGGACACCGGCGCGATCCGGAAGGCTACGGACGGGCGCTTGAGGAGTTCGATCGCTCGCTCCCGGAGATTATGGCGGCAATGAACGAAACCGATCTGCTGCTGATCACGGCCGACCACGGCAACGATCCGATTCATGCCGGAACGGATCATACCCGGGAGTTCGTGCCGCTGCTGGCATGGAGCCCAAGCTTGACCGGATCGGGACAGCTGGCGGATCGGGCCACGTTCGCCGATGTCGCAGCCACCGTCGCGGACAACTTCGGGATCGAATTCAAGACGCACGGTTCCAGCTTTCTTCCGTTGTTGAAGTAACCGATGGATATAGAGGAGAGGTTAAGGCTATGCAAGCGATAACGAAAACGATGATCGAAGAAGCGGCGGCGTTCATCCGCAGAACGACGGACGTACGCCCGGAGATTGGCTTGATTCTCGGCTCCGGCTTAGGGGTTCTCGGGGACGAACTGGAAGATGCGGTTACGATTCCATACGAGGATATTCCTCATTTCCCGGTCTCGACGGTAGAAGGGCATGCGGGAGAATTGCTGATCGGCAAGCTGCAGGGCTGCAACGTCATACTGATGCGCGGCCGCTTCCATATGTACGAAGGCTACGAGCCGGAGCGCACGGCACTGCCCGTCCGGGTCATGAAGGCGCTGGGCGTGCAGAAGCTGCTCGTGACGAACGCGGCCGGGGGTATCAATCTGGACTTCGCGGCTGGCAATTTGATGCTCATCTCCGACCACATTAACTTGACGGGCAAAAATCCGTTGATCGGTCCGAACGACAACGCGCTCGGCGTCCGGTTCCCGGATATGTCCGAAGCGTACAGCAGAAGACTGCGCGGCATCGCTCAGGAGACGGCCAAGGAGCTTGGCTTCGAACTGAAAGAGGGCGTATACGTCGGCTTGCTCGGACCGAACTATGAGACGCCTGCGGAGATTCGCATGCTGCGTACGCTGGGGGCCGACGCGGTGGGCATGTCCACCGTGTCCGAAGTGATCGTCGCCCGGCATTCCGGCATCGAGGTGCTCGGCATCTCGTGCATCAGCAACGCGGCGGCCGGCATTCTGGACCAGCCGCTCTCGCACGAAGAGGTTATGGAGACGACCGAGCGAGTGAAGGAACAGTTCTTGTCGCTCGTTCTGTCGGTTCTTCCGAAAATGTAATAAGGCAAACGAAAAAGGAGCTCGCCCCTCGGGGGGCGGCTCCTTCCTTATGTGAAGGGATTATTTAAGAATATGCCTCTTGAGTACGTGGATATCGTGATCGTGCTGGGTCGACTTGTCCACCAGATAGGCCATCGTATCGTTAAACCTGAGTTGATGGGATTCGACTTTCTCCAAACGATCTTCTACTTTTTCTAGCCCGCCTTCGACTTTCTCCAAACGATCTTCTACTTTTTCTAGCCTGCCTTCGACTTTCTCCAAGCGATCTTCTACTCGCTCCAACCGATCCTCGACTCGCCCCAAACGCTCGTCCATTCTGGTTATGACCTGTTTCGTGTCGTGCTGTTCACTGAGAACCTTCCCCACCATGCCGATTAGCTGCCCCATCATATCCTCGAGCCTAGCCAGACGTTCTTCGGACATTAGTAGACCCCTCTCGCGATTGATTTACTAATATTAGCAAACGTGTGTTCGGATGTCAAGATTCGAGAACTTTTTCAGAAGTTGTTCAGGCGACATTGCTACTATTCAGCTATGCGCTTTTCTTGCATGCGGAAAACCGGGGGAGACCGAGTCATTTTGAGCGACAGAGGAGTCCGGATGCAATTGCAACACTTATTATAGAGAGGAAGGATTTTGTGAGAGTTAGCAGAGTAAGAGTGAGCAAAGCAAGAGCTCGGCAAGCCAAGCAGAAGCTGGCGATCTTCGTTGCGCTCGCTTTGGTTCTTCAGTTGGCGACGCAGTTGTTTGTGGCTCCTTCGTCGCATGCGGCGGGGGAAGTCATCTCGGGCAATCTCATCAAGAGCGCCCAAGTTTACGATCAAGTTCCTTTGATCGGCGAAGACGGAATGGCGATTCCGCAGGGCAATCCAATTCAGAACGTGGAGCACGATGTCAACAACAGCGTTGCCATCATTTTGGATTGGGAATTGCCGACGGGCCATTCCTACAGTGACGGAGCAACCTATACTTTTTCGCTGCCCAGCATTTTTACGGTTCCCAGTTCGATCCCTGGAACGTTGTCCGGCAATGTGGGCACCTTTGTCGTGAATACAGACCGGACGGTTACGTTTACTTTTGGCAATAGCGGCGAGAGTATTAATGGCGGTCAAGGCTACGAAGGCAGCTTCTATGTCTGGCTGAAATTTGACGAGGGGCAGCTAAATGACGGCCTCGAATACAATATTAACTTCAGCGCAGTCGGACAAGCCACCATACCGGTGACGTTCGCCAATACCGCTGAGGACAAGTTGGTAAAGACTGGAACTGCCAACAAAGGCGGATTCAACTCCGACGTTATCGACTGGGTCGTAGAGTTCAATCAGCAGAAAAACACGATTACGAACGCCACGCTCAACGATACGCTGGGCGGCCCGACAAGCGGCTTGACCCTTCTGGGCGATATCGAGGTTTACGAGCTTAAAGTCCAACCGGACGGTTCAGTAGTCAAAGCGAACCCGGGCGCGCCGCAAACGTTTGCTGCATTCCCGATCAATCTGGGAACTACCGACAAAGCTTACCGGGTCGAGTACAAGACGAGTGTCGAAGCTCCGATCGTCGCGCCGTTCACCAGATCGTTTACCAATTTGGTGGAGTTGACGGGAAACGATATCACGACGAAAACGGATACCAAGACGGTGACGATTCGTTTTAACGAACCTTTGAACAAGAGAGCCGTCACTAACGGCTACGATTCCGAGAATCAAACGATCACGTGGAAAATCGAATACAACTACAACCAGCAGACGATTCCGCAGGTCGATGCCGTCATCCTGGACGAGTTCGATCCGACCAACGGAATTCAGCAGAGCGTCATTCATACCGATCTTAAAGTTTACGAGGTGACGATCGACAGCAACGGCAACGGCACTCCCAGCGGTACTCCGATCGATTCGAGCCTTTATACGTTAACTTCCGTAGGCACCGATTACGAGGGTGGCTTCCGGTTACAGTTTAACGGTGATGTAGATAAGGCGTACGACATTGTCTACAAAACCAAGGCCGAACAGCGTGTCTATCCCGCTACGAACAAGACCGTCAAAAACAAGGTAACCATCTACGACAACATGTTCAAGGAAGGCACTGCAAGCTATCAGGAAGTTATTTTCGCCAAATCCGTAGCCCAAGAGGATTTCAATCAAAAGAAAATCCAATGGAGACTTGTCGTTAACCATGACAAGAAACCGATGACCGACATTGTCATCTTGGATACGTATCTGAACCGCCATATGGAGTTGGATGCCCAAACGGTCAAGGTGAAGAAAAACTCTGATGCCGCAGTTGACATTGCCGACAGCGCCGAGTTCGAGCTGGTCGAGGAGAACCCGGTTGTTGCCGTAGCCGACAATCCTGGTGATTACAAGAAAGGCTTCATTATCCGGCTTAAGCCGGGCGTGACGATTACCGATCGTTACGAATTCACATTCACGACGGACTTCGATCCTACGGCGGGCATGCCTGCTGGCAATCAATATCTGAATACGGCGAAGATCGATTGGAGCGAACCGGGTCAAGTCACACCGCAAATTCCGATTACGAAAACCGCGCAAGTTACAGCTCAAGAAAACACCGTGAATAACGGAAATAAAACAGGCGCCTATAACGCCAAAGATAAAACAATTCGTTGGACGATCGACGTTAACTACAATCTCTACGTTATCCAAGAAGCGATAATCAAAGATAACTTCCAGGCGAATTCTCCTCAAGCGAACCTGGAATTCGTCGCGGGATCGCTTAAGGTGTTCAAACTGAACCTGAACACGGCTAACAATACGTATACCGTCAGTCCGACGGCTGAAACGCTGTCGCCAGATCAATTCTCGCTTAACGGCGACGGCAAAGGCTTCGTGCTTAATCTTGGCCCTATCGGCAAACAAGCCTATCGTGTCCAGTACGAGACGAGCGTTGGCGGTCAGTATCCGGTAACGGGTACCTACTCGAACCAAGCGACGCTTCAGGACAGCGATACGGGGCCGATTATCTTTAACCGGTCGGCGACGGTAACGCCGAGACATGGCGGAGACTACCTGCATAAGTCCGGAAGACAAGTCGGACAGACCGATAAAGCGATTTGGACGGTCATCGTGAATCCGAGCCAGTCCTATATCGCGGCGAATTCCGAGCTCGAAGACACTTTGACCGATAATCAGATTCTGTTCGGCGATACGATCAAGGTATACAAGACGAACCTACCGACGGACAATTCGGGCAGCTTCCCGAAGGGAGATCCGCTGGAAGCTTCGAAATATACCGTGTCCGTGACGGAAAACACGTTCACCGTTACATTCCATGAGGCTCTGGATACGGCATATATCGTAGAGTACGAGTCGTATATCAATGCGGATCACAATGACCGGATCGGCAATGACGCGCATTATATGGGGCAATCGGTGGCGGTTAAAGAAGACAATCAGGAAGGCTTTGTCGTGAAGCTTGCCGACGCGGGCGGCGGAGCGGCTACAGACATCGGGAAACTGAAAATCGTTAAAGTCGACGACGAGAACAAACCGCTCGCGGGCGTCGAATTCGAGCTCTGGAACGCCGCCGGCACCCAATTACTGGAGGAACTGACGACGGGTGTGAACGGAGAAGTCGAAACGCTTCGGAAGTATCGCTTCAATGGGACGTCCGGAATTCCGTACATCCTGAAGGAAGTATCGGCTCCAAGCGGTTATCTCGTAGATCCGGCATACGGCACGCCTAGCGGACAAACCATTCATTTCAAAGGTCCGTCCGAACCGATCCAGATCGTTAACGAGGTCATTCGCCAAGGCTTCGAGCTTGTGAAGGAAGACTCGGTTACGGGTGAGAAGCTCTCGGGAGCCAAGTTCGAATTGAGGGATTCGAGCAACACGGTCATTGACGACAACTTGGTTTCGGGAACGGATGGAAGACTAGGCAAAGGCAATCTTCCCGCGGGTAGCTACACGCTGATCGAGACGGAAGCGCCGTTGTTCTACACGCTCGATCCGACGCCGATTCCCATTACGATTGTCGCCAATCAGACTCAAATCGTTCAACTTGCTCATCCTAACGTAAGAGGAGCGGGCGGAGCATTGACCGTCACGAAAGTGAATGCCAAGGATCCGGATAATCTGAAGCTTGAAGGCGTAGAATTCGAATTGTGGAACGACGATAACGTCCTTGTGGCTACGAAGACGACGGACGTGAACGGAGTTGTCGAGTTTACAAACCTGCCTTACGGCTTGTACACGCTGGTGGAGACAAAGGCGGACGGATTCGTCATCGAACATCCGAATACGAACGTATCGATCCATCAGTCGAATACTTCGATCATCATCGAAAACAAGGAGCACATCCGCTCGGTCAAACTGACGAAGTTCAACGCGAGCAAATCCTTGTTGCTTAGTGGAGCGGTGTTCGAACTGTGGCGCTTTACGGGAAGCTTCGATCTTCAAGGCAATGAAATCTATGAACGCGTTACGGGAATCGCTCCGGCTCTGCTGACGACTGACGTCAACGGGGAATTGTTCTTGGATAATCTCGATCCTAATAAATATCGGTTAATCGAAGTCAAGGCGCCTTACGACTATTATCTGAACACCGATCCGGTAGAATTCGAGATTACGACGACTCAAACGGCTACCGTTCTCGTAGAAAAAACAAATCAGAGAATCCCAAGCTCGGGCGGAGGTTGGACGCCTGATCCGGGACCGTCGGAGACGCCTAAGCCTACAGAAGAGCCGAAACCTACCGAGCCTGAACCAACGGTAGACCCGAAGCCGTCGGAGACGCCGGATCCTTCGGAAACGCCGGAACCTTCCGAGACTCCTGAGCCGAGCAAGCCGGGAGAGAAGGTAGAAGAGAAAACGACGAACGACAAGCCGGTGGAAGGAAAAACGGAAGTTCCCGAAGGCGGCAAAGTCAGAGTCGGAGAAGAGCCGGAGCATGGCACGGTGACGATCACGCCGGATGGCAAATGGAAGTATACGCCTGACAAAGACTATAAAGGCAAAGATTCCTTCACCATCATCGTGACCGATCCGGAAGGCAATGAACAGGAAATTCTCGTCGAGATCGACGTGGACGACGTTCCGCGCGGCGGGGTAGACGCCGGAGGTCAAACTCCGGGCAAAACATTGCCGAAAACCGGGGAAAACAGTCCACTGCCGCTTCAGCTTGCGGGCTTGGCGCTCATTGCCGCGGGTGTGCTGTTCCTGAATCGCAATAGAATCTCCCTTATAAAGAAAAAATAGATAATAGAGATAAAATCTACTAAACCTGCCGGAAAACCGGCAGGTTTTTCCTTGCTTTTTCGACGAGAAACCGCTATAATTTACCTATAAAAGCAAGCTCGATAACGGCAAACCTGTCGAAAGGCAGCGGCGCAAAGCTAGAGGGTCTTCCCTTCCGTCGGAAGGATGATAGCCAGCTACCGAAGGACTAGGCTTTTTTTGTTTTATCCGGACAAGCTTCACGATAAAGGCAAACCTGCTGAAAGGCAGCGACGCAAAGCTAGAGGGTCTTCCCTTCCGCCGGAAGGATGACAGCCAGCTATCGAAAGGAGTTAGGACTATGCTTAAATCTGCTAGATTGTTGCTGGCGCTTCTTGTTCTCTTCGCTTCGATTCCAGCTATTGCATCGGCCAGCACGGGAGCGGGCAAGGCAACGCTGGATACTTCCGGACTGGACAAAGGCATGATCGGCATTCGCCTGGCGAACAAGACGACAGTGGACACGAAAGCGAAAATATCGAAGGGAAGCTCCAGCTATACCTATACGTTGAAGGCGTCAAGCGACGGGCAGACGGCGTGGCTGCCATTGCAGATGGGGAACGGGCAATACGAGATTGCGGTGCTTGAGCATGTCACCGGGAATAAGTATCGCGTGAATCTGGCGGAGAAGGTCAACGTAACCGTAACGAAGGCGTCGGACATTTTCTTGAATTCCACGCAGTCGATCGCTTGGCAGGACGCCGATAAGGCGCTGGCCAAGGCCAAGGAGTTGACGGAGGGCGCTGCGACCGACGAACAGAAAGCGAAAGTAATCTACGATTATATTATTCGCAACGTAAGCTACGATAAAGAGTTGGCCCGCAAGGTGACTTCGGATTACGTTCCCGACATTGACGGTACTTTGGCTTCGGGCAAGGCGATCTGTTACGGCTACGCTACGCTCTATGCGGCCATGCTGAGAAGCGCAGGGATTCCGACCAAGCTGGCGATGGGCACGACGAACTTGGTCGACGAGTACCACGCTTGGAACGAAGTATACTTGAACGGGAAATGGGTCATCGTGGACACGACTGTGGACGCGGGGCTAAGCAAGGGCGACAAGAAGGTGTCGTTCGGCAAGAAGGCAAGCGATTATTCGGCAGTCAAATACTATTAATCGAACATCGAAACGGCCAGAATCGTCAATAGATTCTAGCCGTTTTTTCGTATTTGCCGTTTTTGTAGTTTGGTCGGCAGGCAGGATTTCATCCCTGATCCTCGACTTTCTCGGCATGAACGATAAGCCGGTGCGTCGGATTCACCAACGGATCGCAGGTAATCAAAGTAAGAACGGCTTTGTCTCCCTCGCTATTCAGCACAGAAAGGTCGGTTGGGAGGACGACTTTAATATCCGTTACCCGGTAGGAGACGCTGCTGTCTCTCATTCGGATGTCGATCCTGTCGCCGATCTCCATCTCGTCAAGACGATTGAACATCCGGCCCTTCGTACGAGCCCGATGGGCGGCCACGGCCGCGTTGCCGATCTCGCCGAGCGGCGCAGTCTCCGTCATATGAGCGGCTCCGACCTTCATGTTTTTCGCGGTTGCTCCTTCGAGAATCGGCAGCTTCAGATCGATCTTGTCGATCTGAATGATGGCGATTGTTTTGTCGTCCATAGGCTCCTGCGATTTCTCGGAAGCGGCGATAGGAGATACTTCCGTCCCCGCGCGTTCGATGCCAGCATCGAGCAATTCGGAGAGCCGGACGTATTCCGATTGAAGAGAGTAGGAGCGGGCCGGATCGACGGGCGACAGGGACTGTTCAAGCTCGTTCACAAGCCTTTGCTGCTCTCTGTCCTGAACGTATTCTCGGACGAAAGGAAAGGCTAGCAGAATCAGCCCTGCGGCTATCAAAGCATAGGAAGCAATTTTCACGGACAGCTTTCCCTGCGATTTCATAGATTTACCAACATCCTTTATCTATACATGATTCTTTCAACCATGAAATAATAAACTATTGGTCTGAACAAAAACTGTACAACGAGTTTGAATTGTTCTTAATCAAAAACTTGAAAAAGTTTAGAAAATGTTCAGTCAAACATGATAGAATAGCAAATGACAGGAAAATAGTTCTTTGTCCCTAAAAATGGGTATTTTGATCTACTTGTGGAAGTTGCTCTACATGAAAGGTTTGGTTATATGGAGAAATATGCGGAACGTAAAGTGAGAGAATTACCTGCAAAAGCATTGCTGATTGCCATAACCCTCTCCCTGCTGGCAGGCTGCGGGATATTCGGCGACGGACGGAACGAGGGGAAGCCTGCATCCGCAACGCCGCCAGTCGAGCGGTATAACGGGTCGATGAGCAAGGTTGTGCCTTACGTGTACACGGCGAAAAAGGAGCTGTCCCTTACGTTCAACGGGATGAGCGATGGCGTTACGATGGGAAAGCTGCTGGATGAGTTGGACAAGTACGGAATCAAAGCGACCTTTTTTCTGCCGGGGATGCGCGTGGCCGAGGAACCGGATGTTGCCAAGTTGATCGTTGCCAGAGGACATGAAGTAGAAAATAATACCTTGAATCGTCTGGACATGTCCAAGCTCAGTTACGAGCAGGTGTATAAGGAAATCCGTCTCAGCAACGAGATTATCGAGAGGGAGACGGGGGTCACTCCGCGTTATGTCCGTACGCGATCGGGCGATTATACCGACGATGTCAGATTGGCAGCGGCTCACAACGGAATGGAATCCGTTGTCGTCTACAGCTTATTCCTGCATAACTGGCAAAAAGAGAGCGGCGAGCAGAGAGACCTGTACATCAGGAAGTACATTACCCGAGGTGGGATTATCTCTATAGATACGGAAGAAAATACGGATCTCGTAGAGGACATAGCGATCGTGGCGCACGCCGCGAAGGAGGTCGGCTATGACTTCATACCGCTGGGGCGGATGATCGAGCACGGCGGGGAACGAAAACCGCTTGAGCAAATCGAGGGATATGACGCGGTTCGGATTAATCCGAATTACGAGAACGCGAAATATAATTTGATATACGACGTAGTTACGGACGAGAAAAAAATCGCCCTGACCTTCGACGATTGGGGAACCGATTATACGGTTACTAAAATATTGGACATTTTGGCCCAGTACGATGTTAAAGCGACGTTTTTCTTGCGAGCGAAAGGTACGGAAGCCAATCCGAACCTGGCAAGGGCGATGGTAGAGGAAGGGCATGACGTCGCCAACCATACGTATACTCATCCGGTCATCACGACGCTGACATCCGAGCAATTGCAGGAGGATGTGGTCAAAGCCCACCAAGTGATTACGGAAGCGATCCAGCAGAAACCGACGATGCTGTTCCGTCCTCCTACCGGAGAGATTGACGACAAGAGCGCGAAAATCGTCTCCGCGATCGGCTATCCGGATATCGCTCTCTACGACGTAACGACATTCGATTGGGATATAAGGAATACCGCGGAAGATATCGTGAACAAGATTATGGAGAAAACGGAGAACGGAAGCGTCATTCTGCTTCATATGCTTGACGACATTCACACGATCGAGGCGCTTCCCGTCGCTATCGAACGTTTGCAGAAATCGGGCTTCACCTTTGTCAAAATGGCGGAATTAATCGGGTTGCAGGAGTAGACAGAGTATGGGAGAGAACTTCATGGGGATATATGAAAGACTGCTAGACAGGCTCGAACCCATCGCGGTAATCGGACTGGGCTATGTTGGTTTGCCGCTTGCTCTCGCTTTTGCGAAAAAAGTGAATGTGATCGGATTCGACGTGAACGAGAAAAAGATCGAAGGATACCGGAACGGAATAGACGCGACCGGCGATGTCGGTAACGCGGCGGTCAGAAACAGTGAGGTTTCGTTTACCTCGGATGCTTCAAAGCTTGACGACGTGCGGTTCTATATCGTGTCCGTACCGACACCGATTCGCAGCGGCAACATTCCGGACTTGACTTACGTCGAGAATGCTAGCCGGATTGTGGGGCAGAAGCTCAGCAAGGGAGCGATCGTCGTCTTCGAATCCACGGTATACCCAGGGGTAACCGAAGAGGTATGCGTTCCGATTCTGGAGGCGGAATCCGGTCTGCGCTGCGGAGAGGATTTCAAGGTCGGTTATTCGCCCGAGCGAATCAACCCGGGGGATAAGGTTCATCGCTTGGAAAATATCGTGAAAATCGTATCGGGAATGGACGAGGAGACGCTCGATACGATTGCCCAAGTGTACGGGCTTATCATCGAAGCTGGGGTGTATCGAGCCGAGAGCATTAAAGTGGCGGAAGCCGCCAAAGTGATAGAAAATGCGCAGCGCGATATCAATATTGCTTTCATGAACGAACTGGCAATGCTGTTTAAGCAAATGGACATTCCGACTAAAGCCGTACTGGAGGCTGCCGCGACCAAGTGGAATTTTATGCCGTTTAAGCCGGGGCTGGTCGGAGGACACTGCATCGGCATCGATCCGTACTATTTAACTTACAAAGCTGAAGATACCGGCTATCGTTCCCGCATTATTCTCGCCGGCCGACATATCAACGAAGGAATGGGAAGCTTCATTGCCCAGAGCATCGTCAAGACGCTGGCGAGGTTGAAGGTCGATGTCTCCAGTGCCCGAATCGGGTTTATAGGGTTTGCATATAAGGAAGATTGTTCGGATATTCGCAATACGAAAGTGATCGATGTTATTCGTGAACTGCAAGATTACGGAGTAGCGCCGCTCATAGCGGACCCGGTAGTCGATCGGCATCAGGTGTATGAGGAATACGGGATTGAACTGTCCGACTTGGGAGATTTACAGCAGCTAGACGTCGTGGTCGTTGCCGTGCCGCATAGCGGCCTGACCTCGATGACCGCAGGCGATTTCAAAGCCATGGTTGCGTCGGACGGGAACAAGCCGAAAGTAATGATCGACATTAAAGGAGCGTTCGACAAAGCGGATTTTGAGAGAAACGGATTCCATTATTGGAGTCTGTAGCATTAGTCTCGCGGATTGGAGACGGCAAAAGTGTTTAAAAAGAAACCGAAGAAAAACGTCGAAGAAATATTGACCGTACCAAGAGGGGACAGGCGGACGTTAGCTTACGTGCCGGACCCCGATAAACTCCGCGTATCGACCGATCGCAGAGGTCTCAAAGTCGAAGAGGGCGGAGCGGCGACGGAGGGGAACATTCACGAGAAGCTACGTATGCTCAGCCTTCGCTATGTTGCGGAATTCGAAGTGCTGATCGTTCCGGCCAGGAAGCGGAAAAATAGAGGCATCAAGGGGATTTCCGTAGATATTTCTTCAACAGGGATTTTGGTTGCGGCCGATTTGCCCGAGGATAAAATCAAAGTGGGAAGCAGCGTCAACATTCGCTTCCGCATTCCTCCCGGAGCGATGCCGGAAGGCTTTGAATCGAACGTCAACACGCAGGCGACGGCCGTAAGAACATTCGTCAGGGAGCAGGATGGACAAGAGCGGACGATGGTCGCTTTCGAATTCGACAAACCGTTGACCGAGTATTTTCAGAAGAAGCGCTGGGGATATTCCGTCTATATGGCCAGCAGCCTTCTGCTCTGTACGGCTTTGTTCGTCATGCTCATGCGCGCGGAAAGCTTGATCTATTTCAAATACAACTCGCTTCTTTACACGTACAGTATCATTGCCGCTGCTTTCCTACTGTCCAGATACTTGTTCGGTTCGCTGTATCGGGATGTTCCCATCAACCCCTCCTACACACCTGGCGTTACGATCGTTATCCCTTGCTTTAACGAAGAGCAGTGGATCCATCGCACCATTCTGAGTTGCGTGAATCAGGACTATCCGTCCCACAAGCTGGAGGTTATCGTAGTGGATGATCGTTCGACCGACAATTCGCCGCAGCGTATTCGCGATACGATCGAGTTGATCCACAACGAAGCCGAACGCTTTGGGACGAGAGACAGAGTGAAGATGCTTCTGCTTGAAGAGAACGGGGGCAAGCGGGTAGCGCTAGTCAAAGGTGTTGAGATGGCGAAGCATAATCTGGTCGTCTTTGTAGATTCCGACAGCTTTCTTGAGCCGACCGCGATCCGACATCTCGTTCAGCCGTTCCAAGATCGGAAGGTCGGAGGCGTGGCCGGGAGAACGGATGTAGAAAACAAATTTACCAACTCGATTACCAAGCTTCAGACGGTCCGTTACTACATCGCTTTCAGGATCATGAAAGCGGCCGAGTCCTGGTTCGATAGCGTGACCTGTCTGTCCGGTCCGCTGTCTTGCTACCGCAAGGAACTGGTGCTGAAGCATTCCGATGCATGGTTGAACCAGAAGTTTCTCGGACAGCCGGCAACGTTTGGCGATGACCGGAGCATGACCAACTTCATTTTGCGGACTCATCGTACAACCTACCAGGACAAGGCTATCTGCTCGACGGTCGTTCCTTCCGACATGGGCGTATTTTTGAAGCAGCAGATGCGGTGGAAACGTTCGTGGTTGAGGGAGTCTCTTCGCGCATGCGCGTTTATTTGGCGTAAGGAACCTTTTATGGCTCTGTTCTTCCTCGTAGGTCTGATCGTGCCGATTGCCGCTCCCGTGATCGTTGTGTACAACCTGATCTATGTTCCGTTGTTCCATCGCGTGTTTCCGGGGACATTTCTTATGGGATTGCTGATGATGGCTATGTTTATGAGCTTGGCGCATCTGTTCTTCCGTAAGAGCAAGCTATGGATTTTCGGAATCGTGTTTTGCTTGTTCTATGAATTCGTGTTGCTCTGGCAGATGCCGGTAGCCTGGGTCACTTTCTGGAAGTCGACATGGGGAACGAGAGAAACTCCTCAGGATATCGAGGCCAGGAACAAGAAGGAGGCCCGCAAGCAAAAAAGAAACATGCGGAAACCCGGACTGCCGTTCTAACCAGGAAGAGACATTCCGTTTCAGTAAGGAGAAGCAAAGATGAGGAATACGTATCGCGATCCCTTCCTCGACATTCGGAAAAAAGATCGGAGCAAATGGATCAAGACCGTGATTCAGCTTGCGGTGCTGATCGTTGTTGGTTATATTCTGTTTCACGCGCTTGTCGACGTCGAGAAGTTCGCGGAGCCGGATCGTAGCGAATGGACCTCGGATAAAGGTTTTGTCGCTCTATCCTACTTCGGAGTCAGCCGTTCGGGAACGCCGAAGCTGATCTCGAAGGAGGAGCTGAACAAGCATCTTAAGGCGCTTAAGGATCAGGGCTTTATCGCTATATCTCAACAGGACGTGCTCGACTATTACCTGGAGGGCAAGAAGCTTCCGGACAAGGCGCTGTTTTTGTCCTTCGAGGACGGGCGCAACGATTCCTCGCTGTTCGCCCAGCCTCTGCTTGAGAAGTATAACTTCAAAGCGACATTCCTCTCGTATGCGAACAAGATGGGCAACGGCGATCGCAAGTTCCTGCAGCCGAAGGATATGAAGAAAATGATCAAGAACGGTTACTGGGAGCTTGGCAGCAACGGATACCGGCTAACCTACATCAATATTTTCGACAGCGAAGGAAACTTCATCGGCGTGAAGGACGAGAATGAACTGCGGAATAAAATGAAAATCGATTATTACAACCATTATCTGATGGATTTTTTGAGAGACGTCGACATGATTCCGATCGAGACGAGAAGCGAGATGGAAGCGCGGATCTCCGAAGACTACCGGTTAATGGAAGAGATCTATACAGACCAGCTAGGCTTCGTTCCGAATGTCTACATGATCATGCATGCCAACGCGTTGGGAGCAGGGATGAACCGTCTCGTAACGGATGCCAACAATGCCGAAATTCAGCGGATTTTTAAGATGCATTTTAACCGAGAGGGCGTTTCCTTTAACGTGAAGGACGACGAGCCGTACAACTTGACGCGCGTGCAGCCGGCTTCTTATTGGTATACCAACCATCTGCTTATGAAAATAAGCAAGGACACCGGTCAGGAGATGAAGTTTCTGACCGGAGATGCCGAACGCGCGAAAGATTGGACGCTGGTAAGCGGAGCCGCCGAGTTTATCGACAATCGCATTGCCTTGACCTCGGAGCCGTCTTCGCCCGGAACGCTTGTGCTTAACGGCAGCCAAGATTATCGAGATCTGGAGCTTGAGGCGACTTTGGCGGGCAACGTCGTTGGCCGCCAGTCGATCTATGTCAGGTACGATCGGGAGCGGGATTCGTTCGTCCGGATATCGTTGGATAATAACATTCTGACGATCGAGCAGAAGAAAGCCGGACAAGCGGTCGAGAAGCTGGTACAATCGGAACTGGACGAGATCGATTGGAAGGAAACGGAACTGGCCCTCAACAAAGCGACTATCTATTCGAAGGCTCAGACGTCCGAGATCGACTTGACCGAAGAGACGCAGTACCCGGTCAATATCGCGAGCAAGAGGAAACTTATCGTATCGTTGCACGGCAGCGAGCTTCGCGTGACGGTGGATGGGGAAGTCAGAACGCTGGACGCCCAAGTAGACGATGGAATATCGTCGGGGGCGGTTGCGCTTGAATCGGAATACAACGTACAGAACGAGCGGGACGATATTTACGACGGCGTTTTCGACGATGTTCAGATCCAGGGTTCATACAGCAATAAAGATACGGGAATAAAAAAATGGGTCGGGAAAATAGAAAGATATTTTCATACGACCGTCGATTGGATGATTGAGACGTTCTGATCGGCCGATACAGAAAGGAGTGCGATCCTTGAACAGGACTCGTTCGCGCAGACGCAATCGCCGCAATCGCACCGTCGTTCTCTATGTATTCGCAGGGTTGTTCGCTCTCTCCGCGGGTCTGCTCTACTGTTTTAAACAAGACGTGTTCGGAGCGGCAACCAAGCCCCAAATAACGGAATATAAAACGGAGCGATCTGCTTGGCTGGCGGATTGGCGTTGGGAAGCGGGGATGGAGCAGTTGGGGGGTGTCGCGGGAGGATTGACCAGCCTGCAAGTGTTCGCCGCCTATTTCGACGAATCCGATCGGCTGCTGTTCACGGACGAATTCCGCGAGGCGCTGCCCAAGATCAAGCAGGAAGCTGAACGCAACGGCATGGACAGACTTTTTTTGACGCTGGTAAACGACATCAAGTATGCTAGCGGAAGCGACGTGCAGAAAGACGCTGACTTAGTCTCGAGACTGGTTAAAGATTATTCGAGCCGCAGCCGGCATATTAACGAAATCATCGCCGTCCTCGAGACGTACGGGTTATCCGGCGCGGAGCTTGATTACGAGAGAATAGGAGATCGGGACTGGCCTAACTTCGTGCAGTTGATTCGCGAGCTGCATGCCCGGATGAGCGCGAAAGGCAAAGAGCTCAGAGTCGTGTTTGAGCCGCGCGCGCCGTTAGAGCGGCTGGACCTGCCCGAAGGCCCGGTATACGTCATGATGGCGTATAACTTGTACGGCAGTCATAGCGGGCCGGGACCGAAGGCCGACGATGCGTTCGTGCGCAAGCTGGCCGCGCAGATGAAAGACGTATCGGCCAAATCTTATATCGCGTTGTCGTCGGGAGGCTTCGATTGGCACGGAGGAACGGGCAAGGCAACCGGAATTACCGAGCGGCAAGCGGCTGAGCTGGCGCGCAGCGCAGCGGCCGCTCCGGTACGGGACAAGGCTAGCGGCGCGCTGCACTTCGAGTATACGGATTCGGGCGGCGCCAAGCACACAGTCTGGTATGCCGACGGGACGACGTTGTCCCAATGGATTCAAGCCGCCAAGTCCAAAGGTATTTATAACATCGCCGTGTGGAGACTCGACGAGCTTGGAGCGGAGTCTCTCGAGCAGCTTCGAAGCTCCGGCTCCGTTCCAATCGAATAGAATGACGGCCCGCCAAGAAGAGAAATTCTCTCTTGGCGGGTTTTTCGTTTTACGTTCAAGCGCTCCGATGGAATATATTTCATCCCCGAAGGACAGACTAAAAAAATGAAGTTAACAACCTCTACAAGGGAAGAAATCATTGGCCGACACTCGGCCTTCAGGAGGGGGAGCCACTTTTGGCTTGTAAAGAGACACGAAAACCATCCGACAAACGCTCTTACGCCTGGCTGCTTGCCGGGCTGTTGACGGCTGCCCTGATCGCGCCGTCTGCGGCTTACGCGAAGGAGCCGGCGGTTAAGCAGCCGGCCACGGATCTGGCCTCCAACGCCAAGTCCGCGATTCTGATGGATGCGGACAGCGGGACGATCATCTATGAGAAGAACAGCACGTTGGCTCTGCCTCCCGCCAGCATCACGAAGATTATGACGATGCTGCTCGTGATGGAAGCGATCGACGAAGGCCGGCTGAAGCTGACCGACAAGGTAACGGCGAGCGAATACGCCTCGTCGATGGGCGGCTCCCAGATCTTCCTGGAGCCCGGAGAAGAGATGACCGTCGAGGATATGCTGAAGGGCGTCGCCCTCGCTTCCGGCAACGACGCTTCCGTAGCGCTCGCCGAAAAGCTGGGCGGAAGCGAGCAGCAGTTCGTTGCGATGATGAATGAGAAGGCGGCCCAGCTTGGCATGGCCAACACGAAGTTCGTCAACTGCAACGGGCTGCCCGCGGACGGTCACGTATCCTCCGCGCGCGACATCGCCATCATGTCCCGGGAGCTGCTGAAATACGAAGGCATTACGAAATACACGGGACTGTATCAGGATTACTTGCGCAAAGGCAGCCCCAAGCCGTTCTGGCTCGTGAATACGAACAAGCTCGTTCGCTTCTACAGCGGAGCCGACGGCTTGAAGACCGGCTTTACGAGCGAAGCGAAGTTCTGCTTGTCGGCGACGGCGCGCCGGGACAACCTGCGTCTGATCGCCGTCGTGATGGGCGAGCCGAACACGAAGACGCGCAACGCGGAAGTATCGCATCTGTTCGATTATGCGTTCGCTCAATACACGAACGTCCCCATCTACAAGAAGGGCGATCCGATCGGAACGCTGCCGGTGGAGAAGGGCAAAGTCGCCAAAATTCCGCTGACGGCCAAGCATTCGTACAGCGTTCTCTTGAAGAAGGGCGACGCGGGCAAGGGCATACGCCATGAGCTTGTGCTGGAGCCCAACGTTAAGGCGCCGGTCGAGATCGGCCAGCCGATCGGCAAGCTGATCGTCTACCGCGGCAACGACGTTCTGACCGAGTTTCCGGTGGAATCGCCGGTAGCGGTCGAACGAGCGGGCTGGTGGTCGCTGCTGCGCCGTACAACTGGACACTTGTTCTTCTCGGATTCGGATTAATCCGGCGATAAGGCGGCACGACGAACAGAACGTCGCCGCCTATTTCGCGTGTTTTGTCGAATAGGGAGGGCCAGCTTCTAGTTTTGTCGGAGGGCAGGAATGGGAGAGCGTTTCGTAGAATTGGTGACGAGCAAGCAGGTTATGGGGAAGGGGAAATGAAGATGAGCTTACAGGTCGAGCTGGAGCAGCAACGCAACGTGTTGATCGTCCGCCTGAGAGGGGAACTGGACCATCATACCGCGGACATCGTCCGTTTCAAGATGGAGGACGCGATCCTGCGCGGCCGATGCGATCACGTCGTTCTTAGTTTGAAAGATTTGCAATTCATGGACAGCTCGGGTCTAGGCGTCATTCTCGGGCGCTACAAGCTGATCAAGGGCCGCGGCGGCAAAATGGTCGTGTGCGACACGCAGCCAAGCGTCAAGAGGTTGTTCGAACTGTCGGGGCTGTTCAAGATTCTATCGTTCTACGATTCGGAGCGTTCGGCGGTCGCCGGTCTGGAGGTCGTATCATGAGCGGACATAACCATATGAAGCTCTCATTCGCGAGCCGTTCCGAGAACGAGTCTTTCGCCAGAGTCTCCGTCGCCGCTTTCGTTTCTCAGCTCGATCCGACGCTGGAGCAGCTGGACGAGATCAAGACGGTCGTCTCCGAGGCGGTCACCAACGCAATTATTCACGGATACGACGGCAGAACGGACGGCATCGTCACCGTGGAAGCGGAGATTGACGGAGATACGATCAGCCTGTCTGTAAGCGACCAGGGCAGAGGGATCGAAGACCTGGACTTGGCCAGACAGCCGTTGTATACCTCCCGTCCGGAGCTGGAGCGTTCGGGAATGGGCTTTACGATCATGGAAAATTTCATGGATGAATTCGACGTCGTCAGTTCGGAAGCAGGGGGCACATCTCTTCGGATGAAAAAACGGATCGAGTCGAAAAAAGCGTTGTTTAACTAAAACCGTGCGGCAGGGGTTGGAGGCATGGAAGCAGAATGGAAACGATCGTCTCCGCCGGCATACTTGGATGACAGCGAAGTGAAGCGCCTCATCGCGCTTAGTCAATCCGGGGATACGACCGCGCGAGACACGCTCGTTAATAGCAATATTCGTCTGGTATGGTCCGTCGTCCAGCGGTTTGCCAATCGCGGCTACGACAGCGACGACTTGTTCCAGATCGGCTGCATCGGCTTGCTGAAGTCGGTGGACAAGTTCGATCTCTCTTACGACGTGAAATTTTCGACCTACGCCGTTCCGATGATCATCGGGGAAATCCAGAGATTCCTCAGGGACGACGGCACACTGAAGGTGAGCCGCTCTCTGAAGGAAATGGCCAACCGCGTCCGCAAGACGAAGGATGAGCTGTCCAAGCGGCTCGGCCGCGCGCCGACGATCGGCGAAGTAGCCGAGGAGCTCGGCGTCACGCCGGAGGAAATCGTGTTCGCCCAGGAAGCGAACAAGCCTCCGACGTCCATTCACGAGACGGTGTTCGAGAACGACGGAGACCCGATCACGCTCATGGATCAGATCGCCGACGAGTCTCAGGAGCGTTGGTTCGACAAGCTGGCGCTGACGGAGGCGATCCAGGGATTGAGCGACAGGGAGCGGCTGATCATCTATTTGCGGTACTTCCGCGATCAGACGCAGTCCGAGGTGGCCGGCCGGCTGGGCATCTCGCAGGTTCAAGTGAGCCGGCTGGAGAAGAAGATCCTGCAAAATATCAAAGACCAGATCGCGCAATAGGGCGAAGCCTGATAGGCGCGATCGAGGGAGGCAGACTGCCGGGAAGCCGGCGGCCGCCTCCTCTTTTTTTTGCCAATTCGCGGTTACGATGACCGCTTCCATTCCATACTAAGCGAAATGCCGAATGGGAGGGGGTAGCATGGGCAGTTCCGAAAAGGAGTCCATAGTCGTCTACGTCCGCATGCGCAGACGAGCCGTCGTTCGGCCGGGGGCCGTCGTCTACTTGGGAGACGTCGCGAGGCTGGTGACGGAGACGGCGCTGCAGAAACGACTGGAGAAGCTTCCGCTGCACAGAGTGAGCGCCGCCGACGGCAATCTGGTGCTGATCGATATGCTGCAGGTGGTTAAAGCCATACGCGAAGCGGAGCCGGGCATGGTCATCGAGACGTTCGGAGAGCCGCACGTGCTGCTGGAAATATCGCCCGCCGGGGAAGTCAAACCGCGCAAAGTCGTGCTTGTGCTCGCGTGGCTCCTGCTGTTCTTCGGATCCGGGATGGCGATGATGAATTTCCATGCCGACGTCAATATGCCCGCGGTGCAGCTCCGGATTACCGAGCTGATCACCGGGAAGGGAAGCAAGCATCCGTGGCTGTTTCAAATTCCGTATTCGATCGGAGTCGGAATGGGCATGCTGCTGTTTTTCAACCGGCTCTTGCGCAAGCGGCTGAACGACGAGCCTAATCCGCTGGAGGTGGAGATGTTCATGTATCAGGAAAATGTGAACCACTACGTCATTACCGAGGAGTATCGCAAAAAACACGAAGACAGGACGGGAAGAGATGGTGGCTGAAGCGCTGCGGGGCTTGCTGCTCGGCGTCGTGAGCTTGGCGGGCGGCTTTGCCGTCGGGAGCGCCTTCGTGGCGCTGCTGATCGTGCTCGATCTGATCCCCAGGCTGGTGCAATTGACAAGGGCGTATCGCCGGTCTCCCGTATTCGAATCCGCCATCCTGATCGGCTCGCTGTATTGGATTTGCGCCGATCTGTTCGACTGGACGTTCCGGCTGTCGGCTCGCTTCCTGCTCATTCCGGCGGCGTTTCAGGGGCTGTTCGTCGGCATGTTCGCGGCCGCATTAACGGAAGTGCTGAACGTCATCCCTATCGTCTCTAAGAGATTAAAGCTTAAACCCTACTTACTGCCGCTGCTGATGGCCTTGGTATTCGGCAAGGTGACGGGATCCCTCGTCGATTGGCTGTGGCTGCAGCCTTAAGGAGCGTGAACATGATGGAAACGACCGAGCACGGAAGCATGGATCTGAAGAATACGGGCCGTCCGATGAAATTCCCGAAGGAATTGGGCGAAGAGAGCGGGCGGCACGAGGACAATAGAGGGCCGTCGGGACGAAGATCGGGGCGGAGAGACGAAGAAGACTCGCAAGATCGGGAGGCCGGCTCGCAAGATCGGGAAGAGGAGACGATGCCGTCGGCTTCGGAGACCGCCCGCAAACCCCAAGAGCGTATTCCTGCCGATCTTGAGCGGTGGAAGGAGCTGCTGACCGAGACGATCGGTCTGGACAAGAGCTTCGAAGTCCAAGTGCGCGAGATGACGTTCGGCGGCAGGAAGGTGGCGATGCTGTTCCTTAGCGTGTTCGCCAAGGACGCGTCGCTGATGGAAATCATCAAGAGACTGACCTATCTGGACCCGGACAGCGCGCTCGATTCCGATGCGCTGCATGCTTTTCTGGAATGCTATGTGCCCGCGGTTCAGATCAAGAAGACGGAATCGTTCCCGCAGATGATCGACGAAGTTCTGATCGGCAACACGGCGTTCTACGTGGACGGGCAGCCGGCCGCGCTGATGATCGACGCGAAGTCGTTTCCGGCGCGGAGTCCGGAGCAGCCTTCGCTGGAGAAAGTCGTCAGAGGCAGCCAGGACGGCTTCACCGAGACGCTGCTGACGAACGTCGCGCTCGTCCGGCGCCGGCTTCGCGATCCGAATTTGCGCTTCGAGATCATGAAGGTCGGCAGGCGCACCCAGACCGACGTCTGTATCGGATACATCGACGATATCGCGAATACGGAGCTGGTGGAATCGATCCGGGACAAAATCCGCGCCATCGATATCGACGGCCTTCCGCTCGCCGACAAACAGCTGGAGGAGATGACGGTCAGCAGCAGCTGGAGCCCGTTTCCCATGGTGCGCTACACAGAACGGCCGGACGTCGTCGCTGCGCAATTGCTCGACGGCAGCGTGACCGTTCTCGTCGATACGTCGCCCAGCGCCATTTTGCTCCCGACCACTTACTTCGACCTGGTGCAGCATGCGGAAGAGAATCGCCAAAATCCGTTCATGGGCTCCTATATGAGATGGGTGCGGTATTTGGGTATTATCGCTTCCCTTGTCTTGATGCCGCTGTGGTTTCTGTTCAACGCGAACCCCGGCATCCGTCCGGATTGGCTATGGTTCGTCGGAACCGACAAGGCAGGTCAAATCCCGCTCATTCTCCAGTTCGTCATCGCGGAGATCGGCGTCGATCTGCTGCGGCTTGCGGCCGTTCATACGCCCGCGCCGCTTGTCACTGCGATGACGCTGCTCTCGGCGATCTTGATCGGGGACATTGCGGTCAAGACCGGCCTGTTCGTCAACGAGGTCATTCTGTACATGGCCGTATCCGCGATCGGGATGTTCGCGACGCCGAGCTATGAGCTGGGACTGGCCAATCGGATCATTCGGCTGGGCTTGCTGCTGTCCGTCTTTTTCTTCCAGGAAATCGGCTTTGTCCTGCTCTCGACCGGCACGCTGCTGTATTTGGCGTTCAAGAGGTCGTTTAACGCGCCTTACTTGTGGCCGTTCTTGCCCTTTAACGCCGTCGCTTTCCGCAACATCCTGTTCAGAATGCCGCTGTCGACCAACAAAAAGAGGCTTTCCATCTACCGGACCAAAAAAAATCGCAAACAGCCGGTTTAGCGGACTTTTTGAACAACCTCTTGAAGGTTTAATGCAAATGTTGTGGCAAATCCTCCATATCCCCTTGGCCGTTTTTCCGTTATACTGAGTGTTAAAGTGCAAACACCGGACAGCCGGAGGACGGCCCGATTCCGGAAATATTCGCCAAAGGGGAAAAGAAGTTATGTTCTTGCATGGTACGAGCAAAATAAATAGCAAAGGTCATCTGGAAATCGGAGGATGCGACGTTACGGATTTGGCGAAGCAGTTCGGCACTCCGCTGTACATCGTGGACGAGGAGCTGGTGCGCGTACGCGCCCGCGAATTCATGGAAGCTTTCCGCGCGACGGGGATGCGCCATCAGGTCGCTTACGCCTCCAAGGCGTTCTGCGTTATGGCGATGTGCCGCGTGGCCGAAGAGGAAGGGATGAGCCTCGACGTCGTTTCGGACGGCGAGCTATATACGGCGCTTCAGGCGGGCTTCCCGGCCGAGCGCATTCATTTTCACGGCAACAATAAAACGCCCGAAGAAATTCTGATGGCGCTGGAAGCGAACATCGGCTGCTTCGTCGTCGATAACTTCAACGAGCTGCACCTTCTGAACGCCCTGGCCGGCGAACAGGGCAAGCGCGTGAACGTGCTTCTGCGCATTACGCCGGGGGTCGAAGCCCATACGCACGATTACATCTCCACCGGCCAGCAGGACTCGAAGTTCGGTTTCGACTTGGGCAACGGCACGGCGTTCAAAGCGATCGAGACGGCGATTTCCTTGCCGAATCTGAAAGTGCTCGGCGTCCATTCCCATATCGGCTCGCAAATTTTCGAAGTCGAAGGCTTCCGAATGGCGGTCGAAAAAGTATCCGCCTTCGCGGTGGACATCCGCGACAAGCTGAACCATACGTTTACGGTACTGAACCTCGGCGGAGGATTCGGCATTCGTTACGTGGAAGGCGACCAGCCGCTGCCGCTGGGCACTTACGTGCAAGCGATCGCGGACGCCGTCCGCACGACCTGCGAGAACGCGAACTTCCCGCTTCCGGAAATTTGGATCGAGCCGGGCCGCAGCATCATCGGCGACGCGGGTACGACGCTGTACACGGTCGGAACGAGCAAAGACATTCCGGGCGTGCGCAAATATATCGCAGTGGACGGCGGCATGACCGACAACCCGCGTCCAGCGCTGTACGAGTCCAAGTACGAGGCGGTTCTGGCGAACCGCGCCAACGACTCCGCGGAAGAAGTCGTCTCCGTCGCGGGCAAGTGCTGCGAGAGCGGCGATATGCTCATCTGGGATTTGAGCCTGCCTGCGGTACAATCCGGCGATCTGCTCGCCGTGTTCTGCACGGGAGCGTACAACTACGCGATGGCGAGCAACTACAACCGCATCCGCCGTCCTGCCGTCGTCTTCGTAAGAGACGGCCAAGCGGATCTCGTCGTCGCCCGCGAGTCGTACGAGAACATCGTCGGCAACGACGTTATCCCGCAGCGCCTGCAGAAGCAAGCGGTCGCGAAATAAGATGGCACACGCCGCGTCCCTTCACAGGGGCGCGGCGTTCATTTTAGCGGGGGCGCATCGCGTCCGTCCGAGAATCTGGCAGCGGCTTGTCGACATGGACAGGTGGTGCGACGGCAAGGAAATGTTGTAAAATAGGGTGAACCGAACTTGAGGAGGATGCACCATTGGCTAAACAAGCGATTATCAAAATGGCGGACGGCAACGAAGTCGTCCTTGAACTGTTCGACCAGGACGCGCCGGGCACGGTCGCGAACTTCGAGAAGCTGGCTAACGAAGGCTTCTACGACGGCATTCCGTTCCACCGCGTCATTCCGAACTTCGTTGCGCAAGGCGGCTGCCCGAACGGCAACGGAACCGGCGGACCAGGTTACACAATCAACTGCGAGCACAACAAGAACAGGCACGAGCGCGGAAGTTTGGCGATGGCTCACCGCGGACCGAATACCGGGGGCAGCCAGTTCTATATTTGCTTCCAGCCGCAGCCTCACCTGGACGGCGTACATACCGTATTCGGCAAAGTAACGTCCGGCATGGAGCACGTGGACGCGTTCAAAGGGCAGGACAAGATGGAATCCGTCCGCGTAAGCTGACAATAATTCCAACCTGACCGCTTGCAATTTGGCAGGCGGAGTGATACACTGACATACAATAGTTGCTTATCCTTCGGGGCGGGGCGCAATTCCCCACCGACGGTGATCGGCAGCACTTCGGCCATCGATCGCATCGAAGCCGATTTCGCCGCCGTCAGTCCGTGACCCGTCATCGCTTCTTCCGGCTCAGCCGGCGGCAGCTTTGCGGTGGACCTGGTGAGAATCCGGGACCGACAGTAACAGTCTGGATGGGAGAAGGAAGCACAGCGGCCATGCCGTGTCAATTGGAAAGCGTCGACTCGCGGGTAACGGGAATTCCGGCATTCGTCGGACTTAATTGTTCCTTTTTTCACAAACCTGCGTTGCGACGGGTTGTTTCAGTATGCTTGTCGATTCGATCCTAAGCTGCTGTTTCCCCCTGCTTTTCGGGACACGACCTGAAGGCCTGTTTATCGCTGTGCATTTAACGCCCCCGGGATGATTCGCTCCCGGGGGCTTTTTGTCTGACCGACGGCAGGAGAGGAGGAGACAGATGGACATACTGAATGACGAATATTACATGCGGCTGGCGCTTAATTTGGCGGACGGGGCTTCCGGACAGACCGGCGTTAACCCCGTCGTCGGCTGCGTCGTCGTGAAGGAAGGCCGGATCGTCGGCTTGGGCGCCCATCTGAAGCGGGGCGAAGGCCACGCGGAAGTGCATGCGCTGAATATGGCCGGCGATCAGGCCCGGGGGGCGACCGCATACGTTACGCTCGAGCCTTGCAGCCATTACGGCCAGACGCCGCCCTGCTGCGAGCGGCTGATCGAAGAAGGCGTGTCTCGTGTCGTCGTCGCCGCGGTCGATCCGAATCCGCTCGTCGCCGGAAGAGGGATCGCCAGACTGCGCGCAGCGGGCATCGAGGTGCTGACCGGCGTGCTGGAGGCGGAAGCTTCCGCCCAGAACGAGGCGTTCAACAAGTTTATTCGTACCGGACTGCCCTTCGTTACGCTGAAGACGGCGCTAAGTCTGGACGGCCGCATCGCCACGCGTACAGGCCACAGCCGCTGGATTACCGGCGCCGCGGCCCGGGAAGCCGTCCATACGCTGCGGCATCGCCACAGCGGGATTATGGTCGGCGTGCAGACGGTGCTGGCCGACGACCCCGAGCTGACGACCCGCCTCGGCGTGCCTGCGCTGAACCCGACCCGCATCGTCGTCGATTCCAAGCTGAACACCCCTCCGACCGCAAGAGTGCTGAACGACGCCGCCCCGACGATCGTTCTGACCACGCTGCAAGCGGACGAGGGGAGAGCCGAACGGTTCAGGAAGCTTGGTGCGGAGGTGCTGCGCCACGGAGACGGCGAGCGCGTCGATCTGACCGCCGCAATGAGGGCTCTGGGGGAGCGAGGGATCAGCTCGGTGCTGCTGGAAGGCGGCGGCGTACTTAACGGCGCCATGCTGGAAGCGGGCCTCGTCGATAAGGCGATGCTGTTCTACGCCCCGATTATCGTCGGGGGGGAAGGAGCTCCGTCCGCGTTCTCCTATGTCGGCCCGAACGAAATGTCTTCCGCGCTTCGGCTTACGAGAGTATCGATGCAGAGCTACGGAGACGATTGGTGCGTGACCGGGTATCCCGACAACAGGCTTGACCGGCTGACGGCAGTGGGCGCGCTTGAAAAAGCCGGTAAGGAGGAAGGCTAACGATGTTTACTGGACTTATTGAAGAAATGGGCGTTTTGCGCTCCGTGCAGCGCAGGGGAGAGGCGATGATCCTCGGCATCGCGGCTTCCAAGGTGTTGGAGGACGTCAAGCTCGGCGACAGCATCGCGGTCAACGGAGTGTGCCTGACCGTCGTCGAGTTCGATCGAACGAGCTTCGCGGTGGATGTGATGCCGGAAACTTACCGCCATACGAACTTGAGCTCGCTCAAGCCGGGCGCTCCGTTGAATCTGGAGCGGGCAATGCAAGCCGGAGCGCGGTTCGGCGGACACCTCGTACAAGGGCATGTGGACGGCACGGGGACGATCAGGGGCCGAACGGCCGAAGCCAACGCTGTCGTCTTCGCGATCGAGCCCGACGATCGGTCCATGCTGCGCCACGTCGTGCAGCAAGGCTCGATCACGCTGGACGGGATCAGCCTGACGGTCGTCTCGACCGACCCGGAAGCCGGCGCCTTCACGGTATCGATCATTCCCCACACGCTTCGCGAAACGGTGCTGCAGCATAAGCACCCGGGCGATACGCTTAATATCGAATGCGACATTCTCGGCAAATACGTCGACCATCTGCTGAACTGGCGGGATCACGCTCCTTCCGCTCGCAAGGCCGGAGGATTGACGGAGTCGATACTGCGCGACAACGGATTTATGTGAAAGGAGAGGCCAACATGGAAGAGCATCAGTTTGACCGGATCGACGACGCGATCGAGGATTTGAAGCAAGGGAAGATCATCATCGTCGTCGACGACGAAGACAGGGAGAACGAAGGGGATCTGATCGCGCTGGCCGACAAGGCGACGCCGGAAGTGATCAACTTCATGATCAAGGAGGCTCGCGGGCTGCTCTGCGTCCCGATTACCCAGGAACGCGCGGAAGCTCTTGACTTGCCGCCGATGGTCAATCACAATACGGATTATCACGGCACGGCGTTCACCGTTTCGGTCGATCACGTGTCCACGACGACGGGGATTTCGGCGCACGAGCGTTCGCTGACGGTGCAGGCGATGATCGATCCGGACGCCAGGCCGGGCGACTTCCGCAGGCCGGGCCACATTTTCCCGCTGATCGCCAAGAACGGCGGCGTGCTTCGGCGGGCCGGCCATACAGAGGCGGCGATCGATCTGGCGAGAATGAGCGACTCCGCGCCGGCGGCCGTTATCTGCGAAGTCATTAAGGAAGACGGAACGATGGCCAGGCTGCCGGATCTGCAGGTGTTCGCCCGGGAGCACGGACTGAAGCTGATCACGATCAAGGATCTGATTCATTATCGCAACGAGAAGGAGAAGCTCGTCAAGCGGGAAGTTGCCGTCCGCCTGCCGACGGACTTCGGAACGTTCCAGGCGATCGCCTATTCGAACGAAGTCGACCGCAAAGAGCATGTCGCTTTCGTTAAGGGAGAGCTCGACGGTTCCCAGCCGGTGCTCGTGCGCGTGCATTCCGAGTGCTTGACCGGCGACGTGTTCCATTCCCATCGCTGCGATTGCGGTCCTCAATTGGAGGCGGCACTCAGGCAGATCGATGAAGCGGGCAGCGGCGTGCTGCTCTACATGCGGCAGGAAGGCCGCGGCATCGGCCTGATCAACAAATTGCGGGCCTACGAGCTGCAGGAGCAGGGATTGGATACGGTGGACGCGAATATCAAGTTGGGATTCGCGCCCGACTTGCGCGATTACGGCATCGGGGCGCAAATTTTGAAAGATCTCGGCATTCGCGACATTCGGCTGCTGACGAACAATCCGCGCAAGATCAAGGGGCTGGAAGGCTACGGCTTAAACGTCGTCGAGCGCGTTGCGATCCAGATGCAGGAGAACGAAGACAATACCGGATATTTGCATACCAAAAAAGCCAAGCTGGGCCATCTGCTGTCGTTCCAAGGCGAGCCCGACTACAACATTTGAGAGGATGAATGAATATGTCTATCGTATATGAAGGTCATTTAGTATCCAAGGGGTTAAAATACGCGGTCGTAGTTGGAAGATTCAACGAGTTTATCTCTTCCAAGCTGCTCGGAGGAGCGCTCGACGCGCTTAAGCGTCACGGGGCGCAGGAGGACGAGATCGAGATCGCATGGGTTCCGGGAGCGTTCGAAATTCCGCTGATCGCCCAGAAGCTGGCGGAGAGCGGCAAGTACGACGCCGTCATTACGCTCGGCGCGGTCATCCGCGGCTCCACGCCGCACTTCGACTACGTCTGCAACGAAGTTGCGAAGGGCGTTGCCGCGATTTCGCTGAAGACGGGCGTGCCGACGATCTTCGGCGTGCTGACGACGGACAGCATCGAGCAGGCGGTGGAACGCGCAGGCACGAAAGCGGGCAACAAAGGTTGGGACGCCGCTTCGACGGCGATCGAGATGGCGAATTTGACGCGGGCGATCTCTGGCTGATAAGATCTTATTTTAGGGATAGACAGGATCGTGCGCAGAGGCAGGAGGAGAAACCCGCGTGGCAATGCTGTACAAGCTGGAGACGTTCGAAGGTCCGCTCGATTTGCTGCTCCATCTTATCGACAAGGCGGAAATCGATATTCAGGATATATCGATCAGCGATATTACCGATCAATATATGGAATATTTGGCGGCTATGCAGGAGCTCGAGCTTGACATTACCAGCGAGTTTCTCGTCATGGCGGCAACGCTGCTCTCGATGAAGAGCAGGCAGCTGCTGCCGAAGCCTCCCGTAACGGAAGAGCCGTGGCTGACGGTCGACGAAGACGATGAGCTCGATCCGCGCGAGGAACTGATCCGCAAGCTGATCGAGTACCGCAAGTTCAAGTCGGTAGCCGGACAGCTTCGGGAGAAGGAATGGGACCGCAGCCAAGTGTACACGCGCGAGCCCGCGGATCTCACTCCGTACGAGAAGGCGATCAAGACGAATCCGGTCGAAGGCTTGCACGTGAACGATCTGGTGAGCGCTTTTCAGAAAGCGATGAGGCGCCTGGCCGGAAGAAACCGGGTATCTTCCATTCGCAAGGACGAGATTTCGGTCAAGGACCGGATTCTCGACATCATTCATACGCTCAAGAACCGTTCGACCGAAGGGAAGCTGCTGTTCTCGCAACTGCTGAGGGAAGCGGACGATCGTGAGGAGATCGTGGTCACCTTCCTGGCGATTCTGGAGTTAATGAAGCGAAGATGGGTTTCGTGCCATCAGAACGCGCTATTCGATGAAATCGTGTTGTCGTGGACGGGGAGAGAAGAGAACGATGAATTACTCGACATTGAAATCAGTACTTGAAGGCTTGCTGTTCGTATCCGGAGACGAAGGAATCAGCGCCAAGACGGCGGCGGAAGTGGTGGAGACGGACGTGGAAGTCGTCACGGACGTATTCAAGGATCTTCAGAAGGAGTTCGTCAAGAAGAACCGGGGCATCCGCATCGCCGAAGTCGCAGGAGGCTATCGTCTGACGACCGTCATCGAACACGCGCCTTATTTCGAGAAATTGGCGTACTCTCCTTCCCGTTCTTCGCTGTCGCAGGCCGCGCTGGAGACGCTCGCGATCATCGCTTACAGGCAGCCGATTACCCGGATCGAGATCGAGGAGATTCGCGGCGTGAAAGCCGATCGTCCGATCCACCATCTGGTGAACAAGGACCTGATCGAAGAGAAGGGCAGAGCCGACGCGATCGGCAGGCCGATCCTGTACGGCACGACGAAGTCGTTCCTCGACTATTTCGGCTTGCCGAGCATCCAGAGCTTGCCTGAGCCGACGATCGCGGACGGGGACGACGAATTGGAAGAAAGAACGAAGATGCTGTTCGACCGGATCGAAGGACGTCAGCTGTCCTTGGAAGATCTGGATCGCGAGCTCGATACGGACTAATCTTTGACGTAAAACATGGAATGGAAGCCAGAAGGTCATACTACCCCTAGGAAAGGCGGGGGAGGTATGGCCTTTTGGCTTTGGATCGCCTTGGCGGTCGCAGCGGCGGCAATCGTCGCGGCAATGTTTTCGCAGATCAAGGTGCGCGTGCGTTACTCGCGCAGCGGCAAGCTGGATCAACTGGTCGTTATCGTTCAGGCGTTGTTCGGTCTTTTTCGCTATCAAATTTTGCTGCCCTCCATCGTGATCCGCGGCTGGAACGTCGTATACCGCGAGCAGCGGGAAGGCGGTTTGCCGGGCAAGGAGAAAGACGCCAAGGCGAAGCGGACGCTGGGCAGAAGAACGGTGCGGCGCTACATAAGGGCTTATCGGTCGGTACTCGTGTCCACGAAGCAGTTCAAGCGTTGGGCGAGAAGGACGCTGAAAAAGGTCGAGTGCACCCGCTGGAGGCTCGATTTTCGCGTGGGCACGGGAGACGCGGCGTCGACGGCGGTGCTGACGGGACTGCTGTGGGCCGTATCCGGCTGCGCGACGGGCGTTGCAGATCGGCTGATCTCCTTGCGCACGTCTCCGCACGGGGAAGTGAAGCCGAATTATTCGTCGCCCGAATTTACCGTCGTCTGGGAAGCGGACTTTCGCATTCGCCTCGGAACAGCCGTCGCGGCGTTCTTCAAGCTGGGAATAAGCACCGTTCGCATCGGCCGGGCGATTCGGGCTTGGCGCAGTTGGCTGACGCCGCCGAGCGAAGGTTTAAGCTGATCTTTCTGGCAACGAGAGGCCCGGAATACGACGAATAAAGGCAGCGGGAGTTCGGGCAAATTAGGTACACGAAAGGAGGAGGAGTTGAAGATGTCACAGCATCAGCATCCGATTAACGGCTTAATGCAAACCGCCATGGAAAACATCAAGGACATGGTGGACGTCAACACGATCGTCGGCGAACCGGTGCAAACTCCCGACGGAAGCGTCATAATGCCGATCTCGAAAGTCGGCTTCGGCTTTGCGGCGGGAGGCAGCGAGTTTACGGCGATGGACGACGCGTCCGGCGATTCCGGGCATCATCATTCGCACGGCCAAGACGGCCATAATGCATCGGTCGCGCTTCCGTTCGGGGGCGGCAGCGGGGGCGGCGTATCGATTACCCCGATCGCCTTCCTCGTCGTCGGCTCGCAAGGCGTCAAAGTCGTGCCGCTGGACAATCAGACGCATCTGCTCGAGCGGTTGATCGACGCCGCTCCGGAATGGGTCGACAAGCTGAAGAACGCCTTCATGCGCAGTCCGAACGCGACGGAGACGGTCCGTACGGTCGAGACGAAAACGTCCACCGATTCCTCGCTTATGTAACCCGGGGCCGTCCCACAGGTCATCTCAAGATGACTTCTGGGACGGCTCTTTTTTTGCCCGACTGCGTCGGCTTAGAGCGAACGGGCGTTGGCGGAGGCGGGCTTCCATTACGGGAGACACATACTTTGGGACACGCATACATAAAATGGTGGCAGGAACTTTTTCGCGAAGGGCGATCCCGTCTTCGGAACCGACCGCCCAAGGAGGACAGGCATGATCAACAAAGCTCGCTGCTTCAGAAATATTCGTCTGCTCGGAATCGCCTTGACGCTGTGCTCTCTGCCTGCGCTGGCGGTTGCCGCCGCCGGAGCGGCCAAACCGTCCGGGCCGCCTGCGAATCAAGCCAGGGCGGCCGCGCTTGCCGACGTCGCGTCGGGGCGAATTCTATACAGCCAGCACGGGGACGAGTCGATGAAGATCGCCAGCCTGACGAAGATCATGACGGCCATCGTCGCGATCGAGCACGGCAAGCTGGACGACGCCTTGAAGGTGAGCAAACGGGCCGCCGGCAAGGAAGGCTCCTCGCTATATTTGAAGGTCGGAGAGAAAATCTCGCTGCGCAACGCGCTGTACGGCCTGATGCTGCGCTCCGGCAACGACGCCGCAACGGCGATCGCCGAACACGTCGGAGGCTCGGTCGAAGGCTTCGCGTTCCTGATGAACCGGAAGGCCGAGGAGCTCGGACTGGCCAACAGCCATTTCATGAATCCGCACGGACTGGACGAGCCCGGCCACTATTCTTCCGCCAACGACTTGGCCAAGCTGACCGTCTACGCGCTGCGCAACCCTGAGTTTAAGAAAATCGTCGGCACGCAGGTACGAACCGCGCCCAACCCCAACGACTCCTGGGATTACAAATGGGTGAACAAAAATAAAATGCTGCGGTTGTACGAAGGGGCGGACGGCGTCAAGACGGGTTATACGAAGCAGGCGCTGCGAACGCTCGTCAGCTCCGCGACCCGGAGCGGGCAGCAGCTCGTCGCGGTTACGCTGAACGACCGGGACGACTGGAACGATCATGCCAAGCTGCTCGACTACGGCTTCGCCCGCTTTCCGCTCGCCTCTGTCGTGAAATCCGGCGAGCCGCTCAAGAATTATCCGTACGAGACGGCGGCCGATTTCGCTTATCCGTTCGCAGACGGAGAACGCGAGCGGCTGGAAATCCGGCTTGCCCCGCTTAAGCCGGAGTCGGTTCACTACCGTCTTGGCTACCGCGGCGAGCTCCGGTTCGTGCTGGATGGCCGCCAGGTCGGGACGGTTCCGCTCGTCGCCGACGCCGAGCGGGAACGGCAGGCCGCGCAAGATCAGGCGGGAGCCGACCGTCCGTCTTCGGCCGCGGCCGGCTCGCAAGGCGGGTTCGGAACGGCGTTCAAGACGGCGCTAAGAGCTTTGCTACTGCAAGGAGGGGATTAGCTTATGGTGAACTGGATATGGATGGGCATGATCGTGTTCAGCGTCATCTACGGTGCCGCCAACGGCAAGATGGAGCAGGTGGCGGAGGCGGCGTTCGGCGGAGCGCAGACCGGCGTCACCGTCTGCCTCGGGCTGATCAGCATCCTCGTATTCTGGATGGGGCTGATGAGAATCGCCGAAGAGGCCGGGCTCGTGCGCAAGCTGTCCCTGCTCATGGCTCCCGTCGTCCGCAAGCTGTTTCCGGACGTACCCGGAGACCATCCGGCGATGGGATACATTCTGTCGAATATGAGCGCCAATCTGCTCGGCTTGGGCAACGCGGCCACTCCGATGGGCATCAAGGCGATGCAGGAGCTTCAGAAGCTGAACCCCGAGCCGACCGTCGCCACGCCGGCCATGTGTACGCTGCTGGCGCTGAATACGGCCAGCATCACGCTCGTGCCTACGACGATCATCGCCATCCGGATGAACTTCGGCGCCGTTCATCCCGCGGACATCGTGGCGCCGACGCTGCTCGCCACTCTGATCTCGACCGGCGCGGCCATTCTGGCGGACAGATGGTACCGTCGCCGCAACAAGCTTCCGCCCGCCTATAAGGCGAACAGAAGCGGGGGCGGGGCCAACCCGGCTGCCGCCGTCAGTCCGCCTCCCGCGTCCGCCGGAGGAGGCTGATCGCATTGATCTCGATCATTCAGATCGTCTCGACTTGGACGATTCCCGTACTTATCGCCTTTATTCCTCTTTATGCTTCGCTGCGCAAAGTCCCCGTCTACGAGACGTTCGTGGACGGGGCCAAGGACGGCTTCGGGACCGCGATCGGCATCATTCCGCATCTCGTCGGCATGATGACGGCGATCGGCATGTTCCGGGCCTCGGGAGCGATGGACGCCCTCGTCGGCGTAATCCGGCCGGCGCTGGAGCTGATCGGCATTCCGAGCGACGTACTTCCGCTCGCGCTGCTGCGGCCGATTACCGGGGCCGGCTCACTCGCATTCGTCTCCGATCTGATCAAGGAGCAGGGGCCGGATTCCTTCGCCTCCAGAGTGGCGTCGACGATTCAGGGCAGCACCGATACGACGCTGTACGTTCTGACCGTCTACTTCGGAGCCGTCGGCATTCGCAACGCCCGCTACGCGCTCAAGGTCGGGCTGTTCTCCGACCTCGTCGGATTTTTCGCCGCCGTCGCCGCTTGCTGGTTGCTGTTCGGCTTGGTATGATGGGTTAGAGGTGAAAGTCGTGGAGGAAAGATTGCAGAAGGTTCTCGCGAACGCGGGCGTCGCTTCGAGACGCAAGTGCGAGGAACTGATAACGGCGGGCAAGGTGACGGTCAACGGGAAAGTCGTGACCGAGCTCGGCGCCAAAGCCGATCCGGCCGTGGACACGATTACGGTGTCCGGCAAGCCGATCAAGAAAGAATCGAAGATTTACGTGATGTTCAATAAGCCCAAGGGCGTTATTACGAGCGTATCCGATCCGAAAGGACGGAGCGTCGTGACCGATTACATGAAAGAGATCAAGGAGCGGCTGTATCCGGTCGGACGGCTCGATTACGATTCGGAAGGGTTGCTGCTGCTGACGAACGACGGCGACCTGGCCCACAAGCTGACGCATCCGAGCCATCACGTGCCGAAGACGTATCACGCCACGGTCGAGAGAGTGCCGCACGGCAACGCGCTGGAGAAGCTGGCGAAGGGAATCAAGCTGGACGACGGCATGACTGCCCCGGCGGAAGTCGAATACCAGGACATCGATCCGGACGGCAAGTACGCCACGATCGCCATCACGATCCACGAAGGACGCAATCGGCAAGTCCGCCGGATGTTCGAGGCGATCCGTCACCCGGTGACGAGACTGAAGCGCGTTTCCTTCGGAGGGCTGTTCTTGAACAACCTGCAGCGGGGCAAGCATCGGAAGCTGACCGCGGAAGAGCTGGAGAAGCTTCGCGAGATTGCCGATTCGGTCCAAGAATAAGAAGGAACGACGAGAGAGAAGGCGCGATTAAGGCGCCTTCTCTTTGATTTTCATTGGACATCGACCGCTTCTGTTAAGTCTGACCTCCTCGCGAAACTGTACTAATTTAGACAAACTAATTTCTGAAATGCCCGTAAAATCAACGTATACTGGAAGGGGTCGATTGATGCAGGACCAACATTCCGATACAATGGAATTAAGCGAAGCGCGGGTGGTGTTAACACGATTATGGGACGTTATCGGAAACCGGTTCAATATATCATCTTAGCCGTCGTGCTCCTCATCGGAGGATACGCGATCGGCAATTCGTTGTTTTCCAAAAGCGTCGTGCTTACGAAGGGCGACAAGCCGCCTGGCTTCCGTCTGGCCGACCTTAACAACGTGGTTCACGATATGGAAGACTACGAGGGCAAGCCGCTCATCATCAATTTCTGGGGGACCTTCTGTCCGCCGTGCCGCAACGAGATGCCTGCTTTGCAGCATCAGTACGACAAGTGGAAGGGCCAGGGGCTGGAGCTGATCGGCATCAACCTGAGCGAGGACAAGCTGACGGCGGAGAGCTTCATCCGCCAGATCGGCGTCGACTTCCCGATTCTGCTGGACAAGGACAAGAAGACGGAAAGGAAATACGGGCTTAAGCAGTACCCGACGACGTTCTTCATCGCCCCCACCGGAGAAATCCAGGAGGTCGTCATCGGCGGGGTGCTGACGGAAGAAGAGATCGACAAGAGGATCGAACGGCTCATTCAGACGAAGTCGTGACGTCAGTCAGGGAGGATTAACCGTTGTTTCAGAACACCAAGTGCGAATGCGGCCATCAAAATCCCGTAGGAACGGTGTTGTGCGAGTCCTGCGGCAAACCTCTCGACGAAGCGCTGCTCAAGGACGAGAACGCGCTGCTGGAGATGAGGTACGACGGCGTGGCGCGCAGATCGCAGAAAGCGAACCCGCATCTCGTCGACCGGATATGGAACTTCTTCTCCTCGGTCAAAATCGCGGTATACTTAATTGTCATTACGCTGATTGGAGCCGCTTTCGGAACGATTCTTCAGCAGGAGAGCACGATCATCAACCTGACGGAGCGTTCCGAATTCGCCGCTTACTACAAGGAGCAGCACGGCACGTTCGGCGTCATTTATCATGCGCTGGGACTGTCGAGAACGTACGAATCGTGGTGGTTTATCGGACTTCTCGTCATGATCGGCACGTCGCTCGTCGTCTGCAGTCTCGATCGGGTGCTGCCGCTCTACCGCGCCCTCTCCAAGCAGCAGATTCGCAAGCATCTGCAGTTCATCAACCGCCAGCACGTCGTCTACTCGGGAGAGCTGACGCAGGACAAGCAGGAATGGCTCGATGGCTTCGCGAAGGAGTTGAAACGCAAGCGCTACCGCGTCTGGAGAGAGGACGGGGCGCTGCTGGCGGAGAAGAACCGGTTCAGCCGCTGGGGACCGTACATCAACCATATCGGGCTTATCATTTTCTTGCTGGCGGTGCTTGGACGGAGCATTCCCGCCGGGCATATGGACCAGTACTTGACTCTCTACGAGGGAGAGACGCGGCAAATTCCGGGAACGAATTATTATTTGAAGAACGACAAATTCACGCTCGATTACTATGCGGAAGAAGAGCTGGCCAGCAATCAGAAGGGAACGAAGGTCGTTAAGCTGTACGAGACGAAAGCGCGCTTGTACGAATGCACGGACGCCTGCGACGATCCGACCCGCGAGCCCGTTCTGACCGAGGTCAAGCAGCACGACATTCGCGTGAACAGCGCCCTTGCCTACAAGGGGCTGAAAGTCTATCAGAACAGCTTCCAGGAGAAAGTCCGCTTCATATCCGTGCATGCGACGTTGAAAGACAAGGATAGCGGAACCGATATCGGCAGCTTCGATCTGAAGATGAACCAGCCGGAGGAGGAGTACAAGCTCGGGGAATACGCGCTCAGGCTGATCGACTATTACCCGGATTTCGGCCTGGACGAGCAGACGAGGCCGATGACCAAGTCGCGCGATCCGAACAACCCGGCGTTCGTCTTCCGGATTGCCGGTCCCGGCATTCAGGACAAAGGAGAAGTGTACGTCTACTTCCCGATGCCGAGCGAGAAGAGCAAGTATTACGAGACGATTCTGAACGAGAGCTTCAAGCAGCGCGGAGACAATTCCGGACGCTTCTCCATTCAAGTGGACAATCCGATCGTCGACGGCCAGATGAACAATATCGAGTATTCCGCCTTCACGACGTATTTGAACATTCGCATGGACAGAGCGATGCCGTATGTCTGGGTCGGCGCGGCCATCTCCATGATCGGCCTGATCATGGGCTTCTATTGGCAGCACAGGCGGATTTGGATTCGGATCGACGGCGACAAGCTGGCGCTCGGAGGCCATACGAATAAAAATACTTACGGCTTAAGGGCCGACGTTGCCGGAGCGCTGGGCAAAACCGGGATCGCAGTGGACCCTAAGACGCTCGATAACAGGAGGAATGAACGTTGAAGTGGTGGTTGGATTTTAGCAGTGACGCATTTATCGTAGCCTTTTTTCTGTACTGCGCGTCCTTCATCAGCTACGCGATCGCGGTAGGCGGGAAGAAGTGGAGCAACCGCAAGCCGGCGGAACACACGGCACGCTGGGGCAAGATCGCCTTCGTGCTCGCGGCGATCGGCTGGCTGGCCCATCTGACGTTCTTCTTTACCCGCTGGTATGGCGGCGGCCATATTCCGACCAGCAACATGTACGAGTTCATGACGTTTCTCGGCATGGCCATCATGTTCGCGTTTATCGTCATCTACGCGATTTACCGCAACATGATGCTCGGCGCATTTACGCTGCCGCTGGTCATCATCATTATCGCCTACGCGTCGGTATTCCCGTCCGAGGTTCAGCCTCTCATTCCGCCGCTGCAGAGCATCTGGCTGAAAATTCACGTCACGATGGCCGCGGCAGGGGAAGCGTTCTTCGCGATCGGCTTCGCGGCGGCGCTCGTGCAGCTGATCCGCGTCGTCGACTTCAACCGGACGGACAAGGCGGGCCGCCGGGCCCAGTTCTGGACGGAGTTTTCCTTGTACGTCATCATCGTGCTCGTCGGCTTTATCGTAGCGGTGTTCGCGTTCCGCGGCGCGGGCTACGAAGCGAAGTTCACGCAAGAGACGGTAACGATCGACGATGCCGGCAACGCGCTTACCAGCGTCGGCGAAGTGAAATACACTTTGCCTCCGCTCGTTGCGCCTTATAACAGCGAGACGGAATCGTTCCAATCTTTCTTGGGCATGAAGAAGCCTCTGGCCGAGGCTCCGTCCTGGATGAACGGAGTGAACGCGGGACGCAAGCTCAATACGGTCATCTGGTCCGTCATCGCGGGATCGCTGCTGTACGGTCTTCTGCGCCTGATTGCGCGCAAGAAGCTGACGGCGGCCATCAACCCGCATCTGTCGGACATCGATCCGGACGATCTGGAGGAAATCAGCTACCGCGCCATCGCGATCGGCTTCCCGGTGTTTACGCTCGGAGCGCTGATCTTCGCGATGATCTGGGCGGAGATCGCCTGGTCCAGGTTCTGGGGATGGGATCCGAAGGAAGTGTGGGCGCTTATTACCTGGCTGTTCTACAGCGCTTATTTGCATCTTCGCCTGTCGAGAGGCTGGCAGGGAACGAGGTCGGCTTGGCTTGCCGTTATCGGCTTCCTCGTCGTCATGTTCACGCTGGTTGGCGTCAATCTCGTCATAGCTGGATTGCATTCGTATGCCGGGGTATAATGGGGCACATAGGGGTTTAAGAGCCGAGAGGAGCGTTGACGCATGAATACGGGAAGTCGGATTTTGGTCGTGGACGACGAGGAACGCATTCGCAGATTGCTGAAGATGTATCTGGAAAAAGAGGGCTACGAGATCGAAGAGGCGGAGGACGGGGAAACGGCGCTTCGCAAAGCGCAGGAAGAGGACTTCGACTTGATCGTGCTCGACCTGATGCTTCCGGGGATCGACGGCATCGAAGTGTGCTCCCGACTGCGCCAGCAGAAGGCGACTCCGGTGCTCATGCTGACGGCCAAAGGCGAGGAAGTCAATCGCGTGCAGGGGTTCGAGGTCGGAGCCGACGATTACGTCGTCAAGCCGTTCAGTCCGCGCGAGGTCATTTTCCGGATCAAGGCGATTTTGCGACGGTCGTCGGCTACGGCGTTCCTGTCGAAAGAATTGAATACGAGCAACAACATCGTGTTCCCTCATCTTGTCATCGAGCACGACGCGCACCGGGTAACCGCAAGCGGTCAGGAAGTGAACCTGACGCCGAAGGAATACGAGCTGCTCCACTATTTGGCCAGCACGCCGGACAAGGTGTTCTCCCGCGAGGAGCTGCTGAAGGACGTCTGGAACTACGATTTCTTCGGAGATTTGCGGACGGTGGACACGCATGTCAAGCGGCTGCGAGAGAAGCTTAACCGCGTATCCGCGGAAGCCGCGGCGATGATTACGACCGTGTGGGGCGTAGGCTACAAGCTGGAGGCGACGAAGTAGCGTATGGCCATCTTGAGAACTGTCGTCGGCAAGATGTGGCTGACGATCATGGGACTGGTTGGCGTCGTCATTATTACGATCGGTTTTTTCCTGCTCGAATATATCGATTTGACGTTCGCGGACCCGGTCAAAGTTAAGCATCTGTTCATCTACTCGGGGATCGTCGGCTTTCTGCTGACGACCTTCTTCGCTTTTTTCCTGCTGACGAAGATTACGAATCCGCTGCGGGAAATGAAGGACGCGGCCAACCGGGTCGCGCAGGGGGACTACACGACGCGGGTCGCGATCCGGTCCAGCGATGAGATCGGAGAGCTGGCGAACACGTTTAACCAGATGGCCTCCGAGCTGCACACGCTGATTCGGGATATTCAGCATGAACGCGATCACCTGAGCAGCGTGCTTCGCAGCATGACCGACTCCGTCATCTCGTTCGATTCCGAAGGCGAAGTCATCTTGACGAACCCGCAGGGTCAGCATCTGCTGGAGGAATGGCAGACGGTGGACTGGACGGATGCGGACGAGGACGAAGAAGCGCGAGAGAGGGACATTCGCGTTCCCGGCCCGCTGCGGGAGACGTTCCGCAACGTCATTGAAGGTGGCAAGGAGCTGACCGTCAAGATTCACGTCAAGAGCGGGGTTTGGTCGGTCGTCATGACGCCGCTCGTCTCCACTGATTCCGTCCGCGGAGCCGTCGCGGTGCTGCGGGACGTGACGGAGGAGTTCCGCGTCGACAAGATGAGGAAGGATTTCGTCGCCAACGTCTCGCACGAGATTCGCACGCCGCTGTCGATGGTGCAGGGCTACAGCGAGGCGCTGATGGACGATATCGCGTCGACGCCGGAGGAGCGCAGGGAGCTCGTGCAGGTCATCCACGACGAGTCGCTCCGCATGGGACGGCTGGTCAAGGATTTGCTCGATCTGGCGAGGATGGAAGCCGGGTATTTGGAAATGAATTTTCAACCGGTCGACGTCAACGCGCTCGTATCGCGCGTCTACCGGAAGTTCGCCGCGCTGGCGAAAGAGCGGCAGATCAAGCTGACGAGATCGCCCGACGATCCGGCCCTCACGCTCGAAGCGGGCGACGCCGACCGGCTGGAGCAAGTGCTGACGAACCTGATGGACAACGCGCTGCGGCATACGCCCGCGGGAGCTTCGATCGCGCTAGAGGCGGGCCGGGTTTCCGCGCTGAAGGGCGAGTGGCTGGAGCTTAAAGTAAACGATCAGGGGCACGGCATTCCTTACGAAGATTTGCCTTACGTGTTCGAACGGTTTTACAAGGCGGACAAGGCGCGTAAGCGCGAGACGACCGGAGGCGGCACCGGACTCGGGCTGGCCATCGCCAAAAACCTGATCGTGGCTCACGGAGGAACGATCAGCGTATCGAGCGAACCGGGCGCGGGAACGACGTTTACGATTTTGCTTCCGGTAGCGACCGGACGGAAAGCGGACGGGGAAGCCGGGCGGCATTGAAGAGGGGAAACATCATGAGCTTACGATTCGGACGGTTGTTCCGCCGTTCGGCGCATGGCGATCCGGACACTCGGCTCTCTGCGGAGGCCCGGGTCGCTTTGTTTATCCACGGTTGTTTTCAATTCGGAGCTTCGATGTCGGGGCTGTTTCTGAATTTGTACCTGTGGCGGCTGACCGAGAATTTGGCGATTAACGGCATTTTTAACCTTATCGTATACGGCGTTACTCCGATCGCGTTCGCGATCGGCGGATGGATCGCGAAGAAGAAGGATCGAATGGTCACGTATCGCCTAGGCATTGCGTCGATCACGGTCTTTTTTCTTGTCGTCATCTATGCCCAGGAGAACGTCGTCTCCTATTACCCGCTGTTTGCGGTGTTTAACGGATTTGCCCTCGGACTCTATTGGACCGGCTACATCGTGCTGATGTACGACGTGACGACGATCCGCAACCGTTCGAGGTTCATGGGCGTCAATATGATCGTCTTCAACTCCGCGGGTCTGGCCGGCCCGGCTCTATCGGGCTTCCTGATCGGTTTGTTCGATGGGCTTAAAGGCTACTTGCTGATTTTCGCCGCGGCGTCGGCGCTGTTCGGCATCGCGTCGTTCTTCAGCCTGAAGATCAGGGCCATCCATTCGCACCATCGCAGCTATTACTTGAAGTTCGCCGTGCCGATGATGAAGAGGAGTCGGCTGTGGCTGGCGTCGCTCGGCGCTTTTCTCGTGCTCGGATTGTCGCAGGGTCTCATGCTGTTTCTGCCCAACATCCTCATGTTCCAGACGGTGGGAAGAGAGGATCAGGTCGGCTATTTGACTGTGTTCTTCGCATTGCTGACAATTGCGACAGGGTACGCGATCTCCCGCAGAAAACGACCCGTCCGCATCCGTCGGGAGCTGGCGGCGGCCTCCTTCGGCATCATCGTCGGAGCGGCGGTCTTGTTCATCGACATCAAGCTGTGGACCGTTATCCTGTTTATGTCCGTCTACTCGGTCATGGCTCCGTTTATCGTCAACATGCTGACGACGTACTATTATTCATTGATGGACCATCTTCCGCTGAAGGGACTGTTCCGGATCGAATCGGTCGTCATTCGGGAGCTGTTCTTGAACGCGGGGCGGGTGCTGTCCATTCTGGCGCTTGTCCTGTTCGTCGAAGACGCCGATTCCCCGATGCTGCCTGCCATCGTCGTCGCGACCTCGGTCACGCTTGCGGCGATTGCTTTGTTTGTGCGGGATAGATCGTCCGATCGGAACGGCGTTTGAGCCGGTAAAATTCAATAGCGATGGCAGGGCCGCTCCGATCGGAGCGGCCCTCTTTGTGCTGGGTATGGACGAGATTTCACAATAATGCGCTATATGGCCGGAGGATGCCGGGGCGTTACAATGAATGGAATCGATGATGGAAGAGGCCTGTCCGGACTCGCGGGGACTGAACCCGGGAAGGGGGCGACGCATGGCGCTTATCGTGATGTTGATGCGCAGAATGGTGCAGAACAAATGGCTGGTTGCCAGCTTATTCGCCGGCATTCTCGTATCGGTGGCGCTCGTCAGCAGCATGCCGATATATACGGAGGCGGTGCTGTCACGCATGCTTCTGAAAGATTTGCAGAGATTGCAGCAGGATACGCACGAGTATCCCGGCGCGCATTATTCCTATATTCAGTTCTCGTCGGAAACCCCGGAGCAGGTTCGGGCCAAGTACGAGCGGATCGACCGGTTCATTCGCACGGAAGGGGCGCCGGGGCTCCAACTGCCGATTCGGGAGCTGGTCGCGGATCTCTCGACGTCGTCGATGAAGATGAAACCGGCGAACGATCCGAATCCGCTGAGCGACCGGAACATGCAGTGGGTCACGATCAAAGCGTTCTCCGGGCTGGAGGCGCACATCGAGCTGGCGGACGGTCGGATGCCTGCCCCGTCTCCGGTGGACGGCGTATACGAGGCGCTGCTGACGGAAAGAGGGCTCGCCCACTACAAGACGGTGCTGGGCGCGGAGTTCGTCATCGAAGACGACAGGGCGGCAGAGCCGATCCGGCTGAAGCCTGTCGGCGTATTCCGCAAGAAGGCGGATGACGATCCGTATTTCCGCTCGGGCGCATTGGGCGATATGAACGGCGCCTTCATTCTGCCGTTCGAGCTGGCGAAGCGGCATATTGTCGAGGAGTACCGGATGCCGGCAAGCGGGTCGGGCTGGTTCATCGTCTTCGATTATGCGAAGATGGAGCTCCGCTCGGTGCAGCCTTTCCTGGAGACGCACGAGAACATTCGCGGGACGCTGCTCAAATATGCGGCGCTCTTCCAGATGGGCGCCGAGGCCAGAGCCCTCGATACGATTGTCCTGTACCTGGAGAGGGCCGCGCAATTGCGCACGCTGATGTGGTCGCTTAACGTTCCGATTTTGACGATGCTGCTCTTCTACATGTTCATGGTCGCCAATCTGATCGTCGGCCGGCAAAAAAACGAAATTGCCGTCCTGCGCAGCCGGGGAGCGGCCAGGTGGCAAATTATCGTATCCTATCTTGCGGAAGGGATGCTGTTATGCGCTGCGGCCGCGGCTCTGGGACCGCTGCTCGGCGCAGCGATGACGGGGGTATTGGGCGCTTCGAACGGCTTCCTGGCATTCGTTCAGCGTGCAAGCTTACAGATTCGCATAACGGAGGAAGCCTACCGGTATGCGGCCGTCGCCGCCGGGATCTGTCTGATCGCGACGATGATTCCGGCAATCCTGGCGGCGCGGGCGACGATCGTCCAGCACAAGCGGCAAGCGGCCAGACTCGAGCGAACGCCGCTCTGGCACGCGGCTTTTCTCGATATTATTGCGATGGGGATAGCGATATACGGCTTGTTCGCATTCCGTCGTCGGCTGAAGGATATGCAGCAGCTCGGATTAAACGCGGACGACCTGAACATCGATCCGCTGCAATTTATCGTGCCGGCCCTGTTCATGATGGGAGCGGGGCTTCTGCTGCTGCGTCTGTATCCGTGGTTGTTGAGAGCGATCTACCGGATCGGCCGGAGGTGGTGGCCCCCATCCGTCTATGCGGCGTTGATTCAAACGGGCAGATCGAGCGGTCAATATCAATTTATGATGATCTTCTTCATCCTGACGATTGCCACCGGCGTCTTCAGCGCTTCCGCGGCAAGAACGGTCAACGCCAACACCGAAGACCGGATTCGGTACGCCAACGGCGCAGATCTCGTGCTGACCGTCCATTGGGTCAACGACGCGCCCCCGCCGGATCGAGCCGGGAGGGGAGCTCCGGCGACCGAGTCGGCGGAGCCGAAGCGGATTCATTATTCGGAGCCCGCGTTCGAACCGTTCCGCAATCTGGCGGGGGTAGAGCATGCCGCCAAAGTATTCACGAAGCCGGAGGCTGAATTTGGCGTGAACGGAGAGTCCGGAAGCGCGACGCTGATCGGCATCGACACGGACGAATTCGGCATGACGACATGGTTCCGGGATGCGCTGCTGCCCTATTCCTTGTACGAGTATTTGAATTTGATCGCAGCCGATTCGTCGGCCGTGCTCATCTCCGGCACGTTGGCGGAGCAGAAAGGGGCGAAGCCCGGAGATACAATATGGATCGGCTGGCCGGAGGCGGAGCGTCAGTCGTTCAGAGTGTACGGCGTGATCGACTACTTCCCGACGTTTAATCCGCTTCCTCCCGCGGGATCGGTGGATGTCGGCGACAAGCAGGCCGATAATGCCCCGATGCTGATTGTCGGACATCTGCCGCGCATTCAGTCCCGGCTTGCCTTGGAGCCGTATGAGGTATGGTTGAAGCTGGACGATGGCGCCGCGGTAGGGGACGTATATGACGGAATCCAGGAGGGCGGGCTGTCCGTCACCGGAATCGTCAATACGCGGGAAGAGCTCGTCAGAGCCAAGAACGATCCGTTTCTTCTTGCCCTTAACGGCGTATTGACGCTGGGATTCGTTGTATCGGTCGGCGTCAGCTTTGCCGGTTTTCTGCTCTATTGGATTTTGTCTTTGAAGGGGCGCGCGCAGCAGAACGGCATTATGCGGGCGATCGGCTTGTCGCTGACCAACCTGACCGCCATGCTGGCGATCGAGCAGCTGCTCACGTCCGGCGTGGCCGTCTTGTTCGGCGTCATCGTCGGCCATACCGCCAGCGTGCTGTACGTTCCTAATTTTCGAACGGCGTTTGCTTCAAACAGTCTTGCCCTGCCGTTCACGGTGCGTTTCGATGCGGGCGATCAGCTAAGAATCTATGCATCCGTCGGCGTGACGCTGACGATCGGGCTTATTGTCTTGATCTTCCTGCTGTCCCGTCTGCGGGTCCACCAAGCGCTGAAGCTGGGAGACGATTAAAGAGTTTGCAAAACCGTGCGGCATTCGATGGGCAAATCTCGGCGCGCGTTCTATAATACGAACAGGCCTACTCTACAAGTTATGCCAAAGATTCGCCGAAGAGGTGGACGAAACGATGCCGCGACTGCCGTTCTACAAGGGAAAGTATAAGCTGCGCTACGAGATGATCCTGATCAACACGTTGATTGCCGTCGTGCCGTTTCTGCTCGCCGTTTCGGCCTTCTATTTCTATTATATGGACAACGTGAAAAAGCGCGTCGACGAGTCGGTCGATCTATTGTTCGGCCAGGTGAGCGGGAGGTTGGAGGAATATTTCGATTCCATCGACGATCTGTCCCGCATCGCGTTCTTTAACCATTCGCTGCAGCGCACCTATCTGAAAGGGGCGGACAAGTCGGCGTACGACTGGGACCAGTTCATGGCGATGAAGGAGAGAATCTATCCCTTTCTGCATATGAACGCCTCCGTGAAAGACATCCATCTTCTCGATCTGAGCGCGGGAATGCCTCTCGTAAGAAGTTACAGCACGGGAGCTTATGCGCTTAAGCCTGCGATGTACGATTTTTTGCAGGGGATGGATCGCGGGGAGCTGGCGTCGGGGCGCTTGATTTTCTCCGGGGCTTTCGTATCGAACGGGGAGACGATGAACGAATATTTGGCCGTCAGGCGCGTAAGGGCGATCGAGGAAGGACGTTCGTATTTGAACGAAATGTTCCTGGGCGTTCTCGTGCTCGACCGGGGACGAATTAACGAGATTGCCGCCGATATCGGGTTGAACGACCGCTCCGTCATGCAGATCATCGACCGGGAAGGCCGCGTCGTCACATCGACGAACGAGCCATTCGCGCTTCAGGACGAAGACGCGGCTTCCGCACCGCTCGACGGTGACGTGAGGCGCGTAAACGGCATTCCGTATTTGATCAAGACCAGTCCGGTAAGCAAGGTCGACTGGCAGTTGGTCCTCTACATCGATCAGGAGCACCTGTACCGGGAGGAGCAGTTCATCAAATGGGCCGTTCCCGTTCTAGTCGCTTTGATCATCGCCGCGGTCGTAGTCGCCGCCCTGGGCTTTAATCTGAAAATGACGCTGCCGATCAAGAAGATTACCGACGCGCTGCACCGCGTTGCCGCCGGCGATTTCAACGCGCGTCTGCGATTTACATACAGTAACGAGATTACGGCTGTTCAGGATCACTTCAACCATATGACCAGCGAGGTCGAGAGATTGACGAGCCATCTGTTGAATACGCAGCAGCAAGTGTATGAGATGGAGCTGGAGAAAAAGCAGTTTCAGCTGAGCGGGTTAAGATCGCAGATCAACGCGCACTTTCTGTACAATACGCTGCAGGCGATCCGGGGGATGGCGGTTAACGAGGAGAGGGACCGCATTCACAGGCTGATCGAGCGGTTGGCCGATTACTTTCGCTACGTCACCAAGGACGAGGAATTCGTGTCGTTGCGGGAGGAGCTCTCGTTCATAAGGGGATATGTGGACATGGTTCGGCTGCGTTACGGCCGGCAGATCTCCTTCCGCGAACGTGTGCCGGAGGAACTGGCGCATGCGCCGATTCTGAAGATGACGCTCCAGCCGATGATCGAAAACGCCATTTTCCACGGGCTGGAACGAACGCGCGAACGGGGACGCCTCTTTCTGATCGCCGAAGCGCATGAGGGCGAGCTGCGCATCAGAGTGGGCGACAACGGATCGGGCATGTCGAAGGAGCGGCTGCTTGCCCTGAGGCATGCGTTGTACGGCGAAGCCGCTGCGGCGGCGAGCGACGGAAGCGGCATCGGGCTTCGCAACGTTCAGAAAAGAATTCAGCTGTATTGCGGCGCGGAGTACGGTCTGACCGTGAAGAGCTGGCACAATCGGGGGACGGTTGTCGTCCTGAAATTGCCGCTTCGCGAGGGAGAGGTTGCCGCCGCGGGAAGGAGGGAGCAGGCATGACGTACAAAGTGATGATCATTGACGACGAACCGTGGATTGTGAAGGATCTGGTCGCGATGCTGGACTGGGAGGCGCGGGGCTTCTCGATCGCCGCCGTCTCTTCGGATTCGACGGAGGCGGAACGTCTTGCCGCCAAGCAGGCTCCGGATCTGATTCTCTGCGACATCCGGATGCCCGGCATGAGCGGGCTGGAGCTGATGGAGCGCTTGAAGCGGCAGCACCCGGGCGTCGTGTTTCTGTTTATGAGCGCGTACAGCGAATTCAGCTATGCGGTCAGGGCGGTGCAGTTGGGCGCCTTCGACTACTTGATCAAGCCGGTCGGGACAGGGATGCTGGAGGCTGCGCTGGACCGGGTCACATCGGCGTTGTCCGAGCGCAACCGGGAGCGGGTCAAAGCGGCGGCGATGCGCAATACGCTGCTTATGCTTGAGCTGCTGGACGGCGGTCTGCCGCATCGCTCCGCGGCGGGCAGATTGGCGAAGGAGGCGCTGTTCCGACCGGCCGGAGGACCGTACCGGCTTGCGATCGCGCATGCGGACAACCCGCATGCGGGCGAGCGGATTCAGGAGCGGCTGGCGCTGCTGGCCGACCGTCTGGCGGAGGATGATCCCGCTGTCTCGTTGATGATCGGGCAGTCGGGCGCGGGCAAGTGGTTCGCGCTGATCGGCAGCTCCGACCGTGCAAGCCGCATTCGGCCCAGCTCATGGAGAAGCATAAGACGGCAGCTCGAAGAGGAAGGGATCGCGCTCGGCGTCAGCAGCCCCTTCACCGGGCTGGATCGGCTCAAGCTTCATTACCGGGAAGCGGAACGAATGGCGAGGATGAGGTGGATGACCGGTCGTGCGGGCATTTACGTCTATCGGGACGGACGCAGCGGCGGCGCTCTGCTCGACTGCGTGGACCGGATTCGCATGACGTCGCATTACGCCGAGCTTGGAGCTCTGCTCGGCAATGTCGCATCCCGGTGCGTGAAGGAAGGGGCAGACCCGGATACGATCGCCGCGATCTATAACGAGACGATCCGGCAATCCGCGCGCCTGGACGGCTGGCTTAAGGAGCAAGAGGTCGAGGAATGCTCGGTAGAGGAGCTGCTTGCACTGTACCCGAATCCGGACAAGCTGTTCGAGGAGCTGATCGCGGCGGTGCGCAAGCCGGCCGGGCAAGACGGGGAGAGCGACAGCCGAATCGTAGCCGAGGTGCTTCGGGAGATCGAACGGAATTACAATCGCCGGCTGTCGTTGACGAGCATCGCGGCCAAGCACTACCTCAACGCCAATTACCTGAGCCAGCTGTTCAAGCAGAAGACGGGGCGTTCGTTTAAGCAGCACCTCGTGGAGACGAGGCTGGCCAGAGCCGCCGAGCTGCTCCAGGACAGCGGGATGACGCTGCAGGAGATCAGCGGCGAAGTCGGCTATGACGACTATTTTCATTTCAGCAAGCTGTTCAAGAAGTATCGAGGAATTTCGCCCGCGGATCTGAGGAAGATGCGGTAAGGGCCTAACATAACTACATCCTTCCCTAATCTGACGACATGTCGTCCGGAGACGGGGGCTCTTACAATAGAATCTGTAAGGGCTTTCACACTTCGCGGGGAAGGAGGTACCCAAGTCGCATGAGCGTCGCAATGAGAAAGTACGGAATGCTGTATGTCATGCTGCTGCCGGCGATCGTGACGATATTCGTCTTTAGCTACGTTCCGATGTACGGCATCGTAATCGCGTTTAAGGAATTTTGGATTACGAAAGGCATTATGGGAAGCCCTTGGGTCGGACTCGCCAACTTCGAGACGGTCTTCGGACTGAAGAAGTTTTGGCAGGTTATGCGCAATACGGTGGAGATCAGCATGCTGCGCCTGCTGTTCGGATTTCCCGCCCCGATCATCCTGGCGCTGCTGCTGAACGAGGTCAGGCAAGCGCTGTTCAAGCGCACGATTCAGACGATCGTCTACTTGCCCCATTTCATCTCGTGGGTGACGATCTCGGGCATATTGTTCGTGCTGCTGTCCAACGACGGATTGGTCAACAATCTGCTGCACGCGTTGGGCTCGGCGAAGATTCAATTTCTGTCCAACAACGAGATGTTCCGGCCGCTGCTGATCTTGTCGGCGCTCTGGAAGGAGGTCGGCTGGGGGACGATTATTTTTTTGGCGGCCATCGCCGGCGTCTCTCCCGAGCTGTACGAAGCGGCGCGCGTCGACGGCGCGAACCGGTTCAAGCAGATGCTGCACATTACGCTGCCTTCGATCGCGCCCGTCACGACGATGCTGCTCATTCTCAGCGTCGGCAGCTTGATGAGCGGAGGCGGCTTCGATCAAGTGTTCAACCTGTACAATCCGATGGTGTACGAGAGCGGAGACATTATCGACACGTATATTTTCCGGATCGGATTGACGGAAGGCCGCTACAGCATGGCGACGACGGTTGGTTTATTCCTCAACCTCATCAATCTCATCATGCTTGTGACGGCGAACAAGATTGCGCAGAAGACGAGCGGCAACAACATTTATTGATTTCTTGCGAAGGAAGCGAACCGCGATGAACAATTTCGTTAGAGCCGGCCGTGCGGCGAAAGCGCGCGTGCGACCGGCGAATGTCGGAGCTTCGGCGTTCGACGCCGCCAATGCGATTTTTCTGATCGTTCTTGCGATCGTAACGATGTATCCGCTCTGGTACGTGATGGTCGGATCGCTGCTTCCATACGACGAGGCGATTCGCAGCAGCTTTAATCTGTATCCGAAGAAGGTGACGCTGGACGCTTACCGTTTCGTCTTCGGGTCGAAGTTCATTATGAACGGCTTCCTGCTGTCGATCGTCGTGACGATCGGGGCGGTCGTCTACCAGCTGCTCATTACTTCGGCCGCCGCTTATTCTTTGACGAAGCGGGATTTGCCGCTGCGCAACGCGATCTTCCTCTTCTTTATCCTGACGATGTTCGCCAGCGGAGGCCTGATTCCGACCTATTTGCTGATCAAGAGCTTGAATCTGATGAACAATCTGCTCGTTATGATCATCCCTTCCGGGATAAGCGTATTTAATCTGATCGTGATGAAGACATTTATTCAATCGCTGCCGAAGGAGCTGGAAGAGTCCGCCCTGATCGACGGAGCGGGGTATGCGAAAATATGGCTGCGCGTGATTCTGCCGCTGTCGGGGCCGGTGCTCGCGACTGTAGGGCTGTTCGTGGCGGTCGGGCAATGGAACAACTGGATGACGCCCATGATATATCTTCAGGACAAGTCGCTTTGGCCTCTGGCAATGGTGCTGCGCGACATTTTGGTGGAGGATAACAAGTTTCTGCTGAACGCCACCGTTCAAGTGCAACGGATGACGCTCGACAAGACAATCAAGAACGCGGTCATTATCGTGTCCATCGTTCCGATTATGCTGGTCTATCCTTTTATCCAGAAGCACTTTGCCAAAGGCGTGATGATCGGCGCGATTAAAAGCTGAATGCAGGGTTCAAATCGAATCCGCGGATGACAAAAAGGGGTGCGAGTCGCATGGTGAACAAAAAAAGGTGGATATCTGCGGGGTTATACGCTCTGGCGGCGGCTATAGCGGCGGTGACGGTGCTGGCGGGCTGCAGCAAGAAGGAGGAAACGCCGCGGCAGGAAGAGGGGCAAGCGCCCGTCGAGCTGACGATTCTGATGCCGGGTTCGCTCGAGCTGAGCGGGAGCTCTCCCATCTACAAGGAGATTCGGCAGAAGCTGAACGTCGACTTGAAGATCGTCTCCTCCGGATGGAACGACTACGACCAGAAGCTGAACATGATGATCGCTTCGGGCGAGTTGCCGGATCTGTTTTTCAACTACAGTCTGGGGATGTTCATGGGCGAATATATGGGCGTGTACAAACGCTGGATTCAGGAAGGAATCCTGCTGCCGATCAGCGATCATACAGATGGCTATCCGAATCTCGCGAAGTGGCTGGAGCCGTTCGAGGACGAGAAGAAGGCGAGCGGCGGCAAGCATTATTCGCTCTACTTGCTGAATTCCGCCAACCGAACGTCCAACGGAAGAGCGATGCTCATCCGTACGGACTGGCTGAACAAGCTCGGACTGCCCATGCCGAGAACGATGGACGATCTCTACAACGTGGCCAAAGAGTTTACGCTGAACGATCCGGACGGCAACGGCAGCGGCGACACGTTCGGCATCGGAGCGGGAGAGAATCTTCAGGACTTGTATCCGATCATCAATCCGTTTAATACAAGCTTGCTGCGGGCGAGGAAGGCCGACGGAAACTGGACGCTCGAGGTGGTCTCCGACGAGATGAAGGAAGCGCTGCGCTACCTGCGCCAGATGTATACTGAACGCATTATGGACCCGGAGTTCATGCTGATCAATCAGGAGCAGAAGATCGAGAGATTCGTCTCCGGCAAGACGGGCATTATTCATGCGGCTTCCTACAACAACGTCTACGAGGGATTCAAGAAAGCTTACCCGGACCGCGATCCGGCATCGATGTTTACCTATATTCCGCATCTGCTCGAAGGCAAGAACGGCTTTACGAGAATCGACGGCAATCCGAACTGGTGGGGCGCGTATTCGATCAATGCGCAATCCAGCGCGGAGAAGCGGGACAAAGCGCTCAAGCTGCTCGACTTCCTGCTCAGCGAGGAAGGGATGAAGCTGGTGTCCTACGGCGTAGAAGACGTTCATTACAAGCAGGAGGGAGACGCGATCGTCAGCCTGCTGCCGGAAGGTCAGAAGCTCGGCGACGCGGACCCGGGCGCCGCGCTGCGCGGAATTGCGACTTCCTACGTGCCTTCGATGGAGCAGGACGAACTGTACAAGCGCGACCTTCAGGCGGGATTCGAGAGTTACGGGGAACCGAGCCCGGATCCGCTGCGGTTCCTGGATCTCAGCTTCGAAGCGCTGGACCTGTATAAGCAGTTGTTCGACTATACCGGCCAGGCGATTACGATGCTCGTCATTCAGTCGCAGAACTACGACGAGGATTGGGACCGTTATCGCGAAGAATGGATGAGCATGGCGGGGACGAAGTTCCTTGAACTGCTCGATCAAGAAGCGAAGGCGGCAGGGTACTGATAGAGAGGAGATGAAAATTCCATGAGCCGAACGATGAAGTTTCGCGCCGACGGAACGTTCGTCATCGTACAGTTCTCCGATGTGGAGTTTATTGCGGATGGGGATTACGACCCGGATACGCCGGATATCAATGCGGAGACGAGGAAGACGATGGAGACGGTCATTGCCGCCGAGCAGCCCGATCTGATCGTATTCGCCGGAGACGTGACGGCCAGCGCCAGGGGGCAAGATCCGCTGGCGTCATTCCGGCAAGCTGTCGCTCCCGCCGAAGAGAGAGGCATTCCATGGGCCGCCGTATTCGGCAATCACGATTCGGAAGGAGCGATCTCGCGCCGCCGAATGCACGAAGAGCAATTGGCGCACGCGCATTGCGTCGCCTCGGAGGATCCGCCTCATCTAAGCGGAGCGGGCAATTACAGCATTACGCTTGCAGACTTCGGCGGCGCTCCCGCAGCGGCTCTGATCTTCCTGGACAGCGGCGATTACAGCGCGGTTCCGTCCGTCGGCGGCTACGATTGGGTCCGCAGAGACCAGATCGGGTGGTATGCGGCGGAGTCCGGCAGACGGACTGCGGCCAACGGCGGAGTTCCGCTGCCTTCGCTGGCTTTCTTCCACATCCCGCTGCCCGAATATCGCGAAGTCTGGGAGACGCGGACCTGCGAAGGCCACTGCTTCGAAGGGATCAGCTCTCCCCGGGTGAATTCCGGCCTGTTCGCCGCCATGCTGGAGATGGGCGACGTCATGGGCACGTTTGTCGGTCACGACCACGCCAACGACTACAGCGGCGACCTGCACGGCATCCGTCTCTGTTACGGCCGGTCGACGCGGTATGTGAGCTACGTCGACGGAGCGCGGCTGGATCGCTTCAAGACGGGGGCCCGCGTCATCCGGCTGAGAGCCGGGGAGCGAAGCTTCGACACCTGGATTCGCCAGAACGACGGGAGCGTCGCCGAGCTGCCCGTTCATCGCCCGAAGGACGGAACGTAACGCATGGAGGGTATGTACGAAAATGACTGCAGACAGCACATACCCTCCGCCCCGGATTGAAGCTATGCTAGAGCTATAACAGGAAGAGCTATAACAGGAACGCGGGAGGACGAATCTATGAAATGGCAGACGTACGATGCGAACGAGTGGTTGTATCCGGATACGGAGATTTCGGCGGACGGAGCGCGGGACATCGCGCTGGAAGCGGCGCGGGGAACGTACATCGGCTGTCAGCTTCTGTGGGACGGGCTGGAGCCGGGCGAGGAGATGGCATGGGAGTGGGTTCCCGAAGCGGCCGCTTCCCCGCTCCTTGAAGCCGTCGAGATGTACCGGCTGGTCGACGCGAAGGTGAGCGAGAATACCGGCCCCGATTACTCCACCGTGCCGGTAGGCACTCCCGCCGATTATACGACGCGGCCTGCGCCGTTCAGAGTGTACGACGCGCTGCGTCCGGTCGGGAACGCTTTCCGCGTCGAAGGAGCCAGGGCGGCGCTCTACGTCTGCTTTCGCGTCGATGAGGCTTTGCCGCCGCAGAGCTATGCCGGCGAGCTGAGATTCGAGATCGGCGGGCGGCGCGCGGCGGTTCCCGTGAAGCTGGAAGTATTCGCCGTCGTCGTCCCGAAGCGGGAGACGCTGTCGTTGACGAACTGGTATTCGCTCGGCAACATTGCCGGCCGGCACGGGCTCGAGAAGTGGTCGGAGCCTTTCTGGGCCATGGTCCGCCGCTATGGCGAGGCAATGCGCCGGACGAGGCAGACGCATTTTATCGTCGATCCCGAGCTTGTCGAGATCGTTGCATCCGATGAAGGCGTCTACGCTTTCGACTTCTCCCGGGCGGAGCGCCTGATCCGCCTGTTTCTGGAGCTTGGATTTTCGCGCATCGAAGGCGGACATGTCGCGACCAGGGACGGCTGGGAAGACCCGCGGTTCGTCCTGACGTTCGACCGAAGCGTCGAAGCGACGAGTCCGGCGGGCTATGCCTTCCTGTCGCAATACTTGGACGCATGGCGGCAGTTTCTCGCGGACAAGGGCTGGCTGGATCTCGTCGATCAGCATATCGCCGACGAGCCGATCGCGCAATCCGCGCAGGATTACAGAGTGTTGTCCGGCATCGTCAGGAAGCATATGCCGGGCGTTCCGCTCGTCGACGCCGTAGTCGATACCGGATTGGACGGCGCGCTGGACATCTGGGTGCCGACCAATCGGGATTTCGAGCGCAATCTGGCGGATTACGAGCGGATTCGCACCGGAGGCGACAGGCTGTGGTTTTATACGTGCTGGAATCCGGGCGGTTATTACTTGAACCGGTTCATGGACTTGCCGCTGCTCAAGACGAGGCTGCTGCATTGGGGCAACTTTCTGTACGGGCTGGAGGGTTATCTTCATTGGGGCTTTAACTACTATTTGCGGGAACAAGATCCGTTCGAATCGAACAATCCGATGCTCGCTCCCGGCGTGCACGGCAAGAGGGTGCCCGCGGGCGATACGCATATCGTCTACCCGGGAGATGACGGGCCGTGGCTCAGCATGAGACTGGAGGCGATGAGAGCGGGCGCGGAGGATTTCGAGCTGCTGCGGATCGCGGCGCGGTCCGACCCGGACTTGGCCGACGGGATCGTGCGAAGCTGCATGACGGGCTTCGCCGAGGCGAATACCGACCCGGTTCATTTTCGAGCCATGCGGCGCAAGCTGCTGGAGGCGGCTTCCGCCGGCGAAGGGGGAAGCTGAAGCGACGGCAAGGTAAGGCAGCTTGAGCCGATTCCGCCAACCGGAATGGAGTGATCGATGTGAACTTGCTGCGGAAGTTGACGATTCGTTCCCAAATCTCCATTATTGCTTGCCTGATCGCCCTGGTCGTGATGGCGATTCTGTCGGCCAGCTACTTGCAGATGGCCAGAATCATCGGCTCCAACAACGAGAAGCTGACCGGAGACCTGATTTTGCAGATGCGGCAGACGGTTCACTCCAACAAGGACGTGCTGGAGCGTCTGATGATGAACATCGCCTTTAATATGGACGTGCAGAACTTCCTGATCGAGCCGGACAAGGCGCAGAGCTTTATGCTCTCCAAACGGGTGGACAGCTTGTTTATCAATTCGAGGACGCTGAAAGAAGGCATCCTCGATATTGTCATTCATGGGGAAGACGGGCGTTGGATCGATATCGCCGGGGGGAGGGGACTGACGAAAGCGTACCAGGGCGCCATTACGGAGGGCAAGTTCTTTCATTATTACGGCTTGCAAAACTTCGGGCGCCACTACGAGATGGAGAACGTGTTCCTGATCGGGTCCAAGATCAAATATTCGCAGCCGGGCGAATGGTTCAACGACACGATCGGAACGCTGTTTTTCGTCGTTTCGCCGCAGGCGCTGCTGGGCGAGATCAGCGATCTGTCTACGGAAATGAACACGATGTCCTTCTTCGTCGATTGGCAGAGGAAGGTCGTCTCCGGCAACGAATCGCTGCGCATGATCGACGATCTGGAGCTGCTGGGAGCCGGGCGCGACGGCTCGATCAAACGCGAGGTGAAATGGGAGGGAGAAACCTATATCGCCCACTCGGAGTATTTGCCCGACATGAAGAGCGCGATCGTCAGCATGATTCCCAAAGATGCGGTTATGCGCGACATGAACGCGATACGCATCTTCTTCATCGTTATGTTCCTGATCGGCGGCATCGTGATGACGATGCTGTTCAAGGCGATTACCGGCAATATTCTGCTTCCGTTGAAGAAGCTGATCAACTTCATGAGCACGGTGAAGCGGGGAGATCTGGCCAAGCTGAAGAGCAGAATCGATCTGGACGGCTACGTGGAGATCAACCTGATGGCCACCGAGTTCAACAACATGCTGAACAAAATCGACTCCTTGACGCGGGAGCTGCTCGATACGCACGCGACTCTGTACGGCGTGGAGCTGGAGAAGAAGAAGGCCGAGCTGGCGTATTTGCGCAGCCAGATTCATCCGCATTTTCTGTACAATACGCTGGAAATGATCAAGGGCATGGCCGCCGTCAAGGGAGCGCAGGAGATCCGGGAAGCCGCCGCTTCGCTCGGCAGCATATTCCGCTACAGCATCAAGGGAGAAGGCATCGTGCCGCTCCAGACGGAGCTTGCCGTCGTGGAGTCCTACTTGCACATTCAGCGGCTGCGCTTCGGCTCGCGGTTCAGCGTCGACGTGGAGGTGGACGCTCATTGCCTGGAATGCCCGGTGCCGAAAATGATTTTGCAGCCGATCGTCGAAAATGCCGTATACCACGGCCTGGAGCCGAAGGAGGACCGCGGCGTTCTCCGAATCCAGTCGTATTTGGACGATCGCCGCGACTTGATCCTCGTGGTCGAGGACGACGGGGTCGGAATGAACGAAGAGCGGCTCGAACGGCTGCAGGCGGCGTTGGCGGACGAAGATTATCGCGCGCGGCTTGGGGGCGAAGGGGGACACAGCATCGGCTTCGCCAACGTGAACGCCAGGATCAAGATGATCTGCGGTCCGGCATACGGACTTATGATCGCAAGCAAGGAAGGAGGCGGCACGACCGTCCGGGTGAAGCTGTCGACGAAAGGAGAAATGCTCCATGCGATATAAAATTTTGCTTGTTGACGACGAGGCTTGGGTGATCGAAAGCTTAAAGGCAAGCGTCGATTGGCATCGGCACGGCTTCGAGGTGGCGGGAACGGCGCTGAGCGGAAGCGAAGCGCTGTCCATGATCGACGCCATCCGTCCCGACGCGGTGTTTACGGACATCCGCATGCCGGGCATGAGCGGCCTGGATCTGATCAAGAAAGGCAGCGAGCTGCCTGATCATCGGGCGCATTACATCGTGGTGAGCGGCTACGCGGAGTTCGCCTACGCGCAGAAGGCGCTGACGTACGGCGCGCTGGCCTACTGCCTGAAGCCGTTCGACGAGAACGAGATCGTCTCGATTCTGAAGAAGATCAAGAGAGAGAAAGACGCGAGAACGGCCGGGCCGCTCGAGAGAGGAAGGGCGCTGCAAGCGTTCCTGGAATCGCCGCACGACGACCATCGGGAGGAACTGCTGGAGGAGCTGAACGCTTACGGCTTGTCCGCGCAGCCGGACGACGGAATCTGCGCGATCGTCTGCGCCCTGGGCGTCCCGCCGTCCGGCCGTGCTTCGCTTGGTATGCCGAGCGTCAAAATCGGCAAATACAAGCAGCTGTTCGTCGCGCCCTGGAATCGGCTGGACGCCGCCGTCGAGGAGATCGAACGGGAGCTGGCGGGCGATCTGCGAGGCGTCGGGGTGAGCGGGAAGGTGACGGATATCGGCAGTCTGCCCGAAGCGGTCGATGCGGCCAATGCGGCGGCCGATCGATACTTCATTGCCGGCGCGCCGGGAATATTCCATGACGCGCAGCCGGACAAGGAAGCGTTCCACGACGCGATGAAGCGGCTCGGAGACGCCATCCGCGAAGGCGATCTCGCCGCGGCGAACCGCGCGTTCGACGGAATTGCCGCAGTGTTCTGCGAAGGCGGTCTGGCGGTCAAGCACGCGCTGCATCTGTACAATATGGCGCATTCCCTCATGTACCACCGCTTCCGGTCGGACATGTCCGACCGCATGCTGTACAGCCACGAGCTGCTGCTGACCGGCTTCGCCTCGCTGACGGAGATGCTCCATTATTTGCGCCAGTTCGTCAGCCGCTATATGCTGGAATCGCCCGAATTCGATTCGCAGGAGTCCGGCAACGAGACGTTCCGCGCCATTTTGCAATTCGTCAACCACAACTATCTCCAGGACGTGTCCATCCAAAGCCTGTCCGCCAAGTTTTATACGAACCCCAGCTATATTTGCCAGTTGTTCAAGAAAGAAGTCGGGGATACGTTCACTTCCTACATCGCCCGGCTGCGCATTACCTACGCCTGCGAACTGCTCACGGACACCGATCTGATGGTCGGCGAAATCGCGGAGAAAGCGGGATACCCCGATTACTTCTACTTTACGAAAATATTTAAAAAGATAGTCGGCAAAACGCCGTCGCAATACCGCGCGGAGATGAAATAAGCGGGTATGTACATTTTTTAGACTTTCCGGTCAACTCCCCTGCCTATTTCGGCTTCTCCCCCCTCGCGCAAGAGGTTTTATGTACGAAAAGTATGCATTCCGCTAAATACTCTTCGCCCGCGCTTATCCGCTACAATAAAAACCGGAAGCAAATGAAACCGCTTTCGAAACGGCTTCTACACTATTCCAGTAGGGGGACGAAGAATGAGGATAAGATGGCTTTCGATGATGCTGGTTGCGGTCATGCTGGCGCTGGCGGCGTGTTCGGGGGGAGGTTCGACGAACGAGCCGTCCCGGGAGGCGTCGCCGTCCGCTTCGGCGACGGACGTCGAGACGAGCTCGCCTTCGGCCGTTGCCGAAGAGCCCGAGCTTGCGCCTTCGGACGGGCCGATCGATCTGAAAGGCAGGACGATCCGGATCGGACAATGGTGGGGCATGGAAAACTATCTCTCTGAGGAAGAGATCGAGAGGCAGAAGAAGGCTGAAGAGAAGTTTAACGTCAAGATCGAGTACGTCACCGTTCCGTTCGGGGAAATTCAATCGCGCATCATTACGACTTCGGTCGCGGGACAACCGTTCGCCGACATCATCATGATTCCGCTGGAATGGTCGATTCCGAAGATGGTCAGCGAAGGCTACATTCGCAACATTGACGATCTGGTCGACATGGCCGATCCGAACTGGAACTCCATTATGCTTAACTACGGCAAATACAACGGCAAGCAATACAGCTTCACCGACAAGGACAACAACGGCCACGGCTTCTACTACAACAAAACGCTGATTCAGCGCAACGGACTCGAAGATCCTTACGAGCTGCAGGAGCGCGGCGAGTGGACGTGGGACAAATTCCTCGAGATGGCCAAAGCGGTAACGAAGGACGGCGTGTTCGGCGTATCGCAATACGACGCGCCTTCAAGCCTGGCGATTCCGTTTATTTACTCCAACAACGCATACGTGACCAAGGACGACCAGATTACGTACGACGCGCCGGAAGCGCTTGAAGCGATCCAGTTCGTATCCGACCTGTACAACGTTCACAAGGTCGTCGGTGGGGCATGGACCGAAGGCACGGTCTTGTTCTATCCCGGTTACCGCTGGGCCGCTTACGACTTCAACGGCGGCATGGCCGACGATTGGGGCTACGTCTTTTTCCCGAAAGGACCTCGGGCGGACAACTACGTCGTGCCGACGACAATCAATATGTGGCATCTGATGGCCGACGCGGAAAACCCCCGCGAAGTGATGGCGGTATGGAAGGAGCTCTACGAGAGGGATATCGAGAAGGGCTTCGACGGCGTCATCCGCGCCGAGGAAGCGAACTTCCGGAATCAGGAAGGGCTCAACACGCTTCGGAAGATGCTGGGCAACGGCACCGTGCTTCAATTCTACGCGTACGAGGGCTTCAGCAACTATTTCAGCGAGGCGATCAACAACATTATGGCGGGCAAGGGGACGCCGTCGAGCGAACTGGCGCGCATCAAACCGCTGACGCAAGCCGCGATCGACGTCACGTTGAAGAAGTAGGCGCCGTTTCATACCCAAAGCCGCGGACACCCCAATGGGTTTAACACTGTTGGGGTGTCTCTCTTAAGCGGGAAGGAGAGTCCGCATGGTTCAGACGAGAAAATACGAGACGGCCAAAGTCGTCCTGTTCGTAACTTTAGCGGTCATGCTCCTGCTGCCCCAGCCCTATCGCGGACCGTTCGCCGTCAAGGCGGCGCCTGCGAACGATGAGAGCGATCTGGGCAATCAGGCGGAAGGCGGCTACGACCGGTATATGGCGCAATATCGGGACGCGCCGAGACCGGACGTCGAGCTGATCGTTCCGGGAGGAAGCTACGCGAGCGCGGAAGGGATGGAGCCGAAGCGGGTGCGCCGGCTGGAGGATCGGTCCATCGACGCGGTGGAGACCGGCGAGTCGGGCAGCATCACGTGGCAGGTCGAGGTGCCGGAAGACGGATTATACGGCATCGAGATCCGGTATTACCCGGTTGAAGGGAAAGGCGCCGACATCGACCGCGAATTGCGGATCGACGGAGAGCTGCCGTTCGCCGAGAGCAGAAATCTGGTGTTTCGCAGAGTGTGGGCCAGCTCGGGAGAGACGACCCGCGACGAGCGGGACAACGACATGCACGCCAAGCAGGCGGAGCGTCCGATGTGGCAGGACGTATTCGTGCAGAGCTCCGACGGACGCCACACCGATCCCTACTTGTTTTACCTGTCGCAAGGAACCCATACGATTACTCTGGTATCCGCCAAGGAAAAGATGCTCGTGGACCACTTGAGAATCGCTCAGCCGGAAGAAGCGGAGAGCTACGCGAGCGTGGCTTCCCGGTACGAGGCGCAAGGCTACAAGAACGCCGCGGATGCGCTGATCAAAGTGCAGGGCGAACAAGCCGATCTGAAGTCGAGCCAGGTTCTGTACCCGATGATGGATCGCAGCAGTCCGGCTACGGAGCCGTATCATGTGTCACGGATCAGGCTGAACACAATCGGAGGCTACAACTGGTCGGAAGCCGGCGATTGGATCACCTGGGAAATCGATGTCCCGGAGGACGGGCTTTACCATATCGGCGTCAAGTACAAGCAAAGCTATCAGCGAGGCGTGACTTCCTACCGGAAGCTGTATATCGACGGGAAGCTGCCGTTCCGGGAGATGGCCAGCATCGGGTTTCCGTTCTCGACGAATTGGCAGATGAACCGGCTCGGGGACGGGAAGACGCCTTATTCCTTCTATCTGACGAAGGGCAAGCACGAGATCAAGATGGAAGTGACGCTCGGAGACATGGCCCTGCTGCTGCGAACCGTCGAATCGAGCGTTCTCGAGCTTAACCGGATCTATCGCCGCATCATTATGGTGACGGGCACCGTTCCGGACGAATTCAGGGATTACCAGCTGGAGTTGAAAATCCCCGAGCTGCTCGACGTCTTAGCCGGCCAGGCCGACATTCTCGAGTCCGTCGCGCGGCGAGCGGAGCAGATTGCCGGCGGCAGCAGCGACCGCACCGCGGCTTTGAAGCGTCTTGTCTACCAGTTGAGAGACATGGCCGAGAAGCCGGAGACGATCGCACGCCGGCTGGAGACGTTCAAGTCCAATACGAGCTCGTTGGGCGATTGGATCTATTCCGTCAATTATATGCCGCTGTCGGTGGACTATCTGGTCATCGCTTCGCCGGACCGGAAGCTGCCCGCCGCGGAGGCGAACTTCCTGGGCAAGGTGAAGCATCAGACGAACGCCTTCCTGCATTCCTTCTTTACGGATTTTAATCAGTTGGGCGCTTCCGGCGAAGGGACGAAGAAGATCACCCTGTGGATGACGCAGGGGCTGGATCAGGCCAAGATCGTCAAACGGCTGATCGACGAATCGTTCACTCCCGACACCGGCATAGCCGTCGATATTCAGGTGGTCACGGAGGGCGTGCTGCTGCAGGCGATGCTGGCGGGACGCGGCCCGGATGCTGCGTTCTCGCTGACGGACGACAAGCCGGTCAACTACGCGCTGCGCAACGCCGTCGTCGATATGTCCCGGTTTCCCGGGTTCGACTGGGTGAAGAGCCGCTTCCACGACAGCGCGTTCGTTCCGTATACGTTCAATGAAGGCGTATACGGTCTGCCGATGGAGCAAAGCTTTCCCGTCCTGTTCTACCGCAAGGACATTATGGATGAGCTGAACGTGCAGATTCCGCAGACGTGGGATGACGTGTTCGAGCTGATTCCCGAGCTGCAGAAGCAAAATTTGCTGTTCGGTTTTCCGATCCAGGTGCTCGTCCGCTTGGGCTCCAACGTGCAGGAGAGCGCGGCGCTTCCCGTTAATGCCACATACGGCATGATGCTCTACCAGAACGGAGGCGAGCTGTATCGCGAAGGCGGCAAAGCGAGCGCTCTCGATACGGAAGTGGCGGTCAAGACGTTCCTGGATTGGACGGAGCTGTACACGACCTACAAGCTGCCGCTTACGACCGACTTCGTCAATCGGTTCCGCAGCGGCGAGATGCCGATCGCGATCGCCGATTACACAAGGTTCAACATCATCAGCGTCGCGGCGCCGGAACTGAACGGACTATGGGAGTTTACGCTCGTGCCGGGCGTTCGTCAGCCCGACGGATCGATCCGCAGGGACGTTGCCGCCAACGGATCGACGGCGGTTATCCTGAAGGACAGCAAGCGGCAAGACGAGGCGTGGGCCTTCCTTGATTGGTGGACAGACGCGAGCGTTCAGGCGCAATACAGCCTGGAGATGGAAGGCATCTTCGGGCCCGGCGGACGCTATCCGACGGCCAACCTGGAAGCCGTCGCCCGCATCCCGTGGCAAGTGAAGGACTACAACACGCTGATGGAGCAATGGCAATGGGCGCAGGGGATTCCGGAAGTCGCCGGCGGCTACTTTACGGGGCGGCATCTGGACAACGCCTTTCGCAGCGTCGTCATCTCGAACGAAGATCCGAGGGAAGCGATCGATCTGTACACCCGGCACATTAATGAAGAAATGATCAAAAAACGGACCGAGTTCGGCTTGCCGAATTAGAGGAAGGGAGGCGAAGCGCGATGCCGGCAGCATCCGACAGAAGCGGCGCGGGCGTTGAATTGCGCGGCCAAGCCGGAACGACGGCGCGTCAACCCGGCGCCGGGCGGGGGCGGCTGAATCGCCTGATCGGCGAAATCAGAATCAAACGGCAGGGCTACGTGCTGCTTGCCCCGTATTTTATGTTGTTCTTTCTGTTCACCGCTTTCCCGGTGCTGATGGCGTTCGGCCTCAGCTTTACGAACTTTAACGTGCTGGAGCCGCCGACCTGGGTCGGATGGGACAATTACGCCAATCTGTTCGTGAAGGACGAAGTGTTTCTTATCGCGCTCAAGAATACGCTGCTGTTCGCGGCGATTACCGGACCGCTCAGCTATGTCGCCTGCTTCTTCCTGGCCTGGCTGATCAACGAGCTGTCGCCGGGGATTCGCTCCTTCGTCACGCTGCTCTTCTATGCGCCGTCCATCTCGGGGAACGTATTCCTGATCTGGCAGGTGGCCTTTTCCGGCGATTCGTTCGGTTATGCCAACGCGTTTCTGATGAAGTGGGGGTTTATTCTGGAGCCGATTCAGTGGCTCCAGGACCCGAAGTACATGCTGGGCATCATTATGGTCGTCCAGCTGTGGCTCAGCCTGGGCACCGCGTTCCTCGCCTTTATCGCCGGCTTGCAGGGCTTGGACATGACGCTGATCGAAGCCGGGGCGATCGACGGCATCCGCAATCGCTGGCAGGAGCTATGGTTTATTACGCTGCCGTCCTTGCGCCCGATGCTGATGTTCGGCGCGGTCATGCAGATTACGGCGTCTTTCGCGGTCGCCGAAGTCGCCACCAGCCTGGTCGGCTTCCCGAGCCCCCAGTATGCGGGGCATACGATTGTGACCCACTTGAACGACTTCGGAACGATCCGGTTCGAGATGGGGTACGCCAGCGCGGTCGCGACCTTCCTGTTCGCCTTGATGCTGGGAACGAACCTGGTCGTGCAGAAATTGCTGCGGAAAGTGGGGGGCTGATCGATGAGGCTCGGATTGGCAATTCGATTAAGGCGGCAGAAGAAGCTCAACCGCTCTTGGCCGGTCGACATCGCCTTGTTTTTGCTGCTCTCGGGCGCGGGCGCGTTCATGGCCGTTCCTTTCGTGTTTATGGTCAGCACGGCGCTTAAGCCGCTGGATGAGATGTTTCTGTTCCCGCCTACGTTTATCGTGCGTTCGCCGACGCTGGACAACTTCTACGACCTGACGCTTATTTTCGCCAATTCGTGGGTTCCGCTATCGCGCTACGTATTCAACACGATTTTCGTTGCCTTCGCGGGAACGGCGGGACATGTCATTCTGGCTTCCATGGCGGCCTACCCGCTGGCGAAGCTCAGACTGCCGGGCGGCGGCTTTCTGTTCGCGGTCGTCATTCTGTCGCTCATGTTCGCGCCCCAGGTCACCTCCATCCCGAACTACTTGACCGTGACGTGGCTCGGCCTGCTGGATTCCTACTGGGCGTTGATTTTCCCCGCATTGGCCACTTCGCTCGGCTTGTTCCTGATGAAGCAGTTTATGGAGCAAATTCCCGACGCCTTGATCGAAGCGGCCAAAATCGACGGAGCGAGCGAATACCGGATTTTCTGGACGATCATCATGCCGATGGTCAGGCCGGCGTGGCTGACGCTGATTATTTTCTCCTTCAAAGGGTTGTGGGGGACGGGCAGCGGAGCGCAGGGAGCGTCGTTCGTCTATAGCGAGCAATTGAAAACGATGGATTACGCCTTCAGCCAGATCTTGTCCGGAGGCTTCATACGCTCGGGACCGATGGCCGCCGCGGCGCTCATTATGATGCTCGTGCCGGTCGCAATCTTCATCTTGACTCAGAGAAGCGTTATCCAGACGATGTCGACTTCGGGGCTGAAAGATTAACTCAGAGAGGGGGTGAGCGCTTGGCGTCCGCAAGGAGCATAGCGAGAATGATAGGGCTGATCTGCTTCCTGTTCGGCTTCTCCGCCCCGGCTTACGCGCTGCCCGATCACGGCTACAATTATTCCTACTGGGGGGAAGCGGAACCCGCTCCGTATCCGTATTTGGCCGAAACAAAGATTACCGGGACGAGTCTGGGCATCGGCCATTTCAACGTCCCGCAGGACGTATTCGCGGCGGCGGATCGGCGCATCTACATTGCGGATACGGGCAACAACCGGATCGTCTGCCTGGACGAATCGGGCAAGCTGATCCGCGTGATCGACGGTTTCGATTACGGGGGGAGAAGCGACGGCTTCAACAAGCCTTACGGCGTCTACGTCGATGTTAGAAACGATATTTACGTGGCGGACACGTTCAACGGAAGAATCGTCAAGCTGAGCAACGAGGGAACGTTTATCGCCGCTTTCGGGCCTCCGGAGTCCAATATTATTCCGCAGGACTTTCAATACTTTCCGCTTAAGCTCAGCGTGGACCGGACGAACCGGATTTACGTCGTGGCGCAGGGCGCTTACGAAGGCATTATGGAGCTTGACGCCGGCGGCGGCTTCAAGGGATACGTCGGGACGAACAAAGTCAGATTCAGCCCGGCCGACCTGCTGTGGAAAAGAATATCGACCCGGGAGCAGACGGAGCAGATGGAGCTGTTCCTTCCGGTCGAATTCAGCAACCTGGAGCTGGACGAACGGGGGTTCATCTACGCGGTTTCCTCGGAGATCAATGCCAGAACGCCGATCAAACGGTTTAATCCGGCGGGGGAGGACATTTTGCGCCGCGAAGGCTATTTCGATCCAAGGGGCGACGTGTCGGTCATTCCGCTGGATGCTTCGCAGGTCGACGCTCCGGAGCTTCGGAACGAAGGAAGCTCCCGGTTCATCGACATCGTCACCGACGAGGGCGGCATGTACAGCGGGCTCGACTCGAAGAGGAATCGGATTTTCACCTATGACCGCGACGGCAATTTGCTGTATCAATTCGGCGGCGTCGGCACGCATGAGAACTCTTTTCAGAAACCGATCGCGATTGCCATGCTCGGAGACCGAATGGCGGTGCTGGACAATGAACTGAACCGCCTGACGATATTCGCTCCCACGAGATACGGAGCGCTGATCCGCGAGGCGGTCAAGGCGAACTTCAACGGCCGGGCGGAGGAAGCGGCGGCCGCCTGGGATGAAGTGCTGCGCCTGAACGCCAACTTCGACATTGCTTACATCGGGATGGGCAAAGCTCTGCTGAAGCAAAACGAGAACAAGCTGGCGATGAGCTATTTCGAGAACGGCAACAATCGGAAGTATTATTCGGAAGCGTTCAAGCGCTACCGCAGCGAATTCGTCTGGAACCATTTCGGGACGATCATGACCGTTGGGCTCGGCGCGGCTGCGCTTGCAATCGCGGGCCGCGTCTACTGGACAAGGCGGCGACAGCAGCTTTATTTTGTCGACGCGGGCGTGACGAGGGCTCCCTTCTATACGATGTTCAGGCCGTTCAGCGGTTTCTGGGAGCTGAAGTACGAGGGCAAGGGCCGCGTCAAGATCGCGCTGTTCATCGTGCTGGTGCTCATTGTGACGATGATCTTGAAACGGCAGTATGCCGGGTTTGTCGTCAACTTCAACAAGCCCGACGAACTGAACAGCGTGGACGAACTCATCTATATCGTCATGCCTTTCCTCCTGTTCTGCGTCTCCAACTGGTCGCTGACGACGCTGATGGACGGGGAGGGCAAATTCCGCGAGATCGTCATGACGGTCGGCTATGCGATGCTTCCGCTTGTCCTGGTGTATGCGCCGCAAATTGCGTTCAGCAATATGATTACGCTGGACGAGGCGCCGTTCTACTACTTGATCGAGACGATTGCCGTAATCTGGTTTCTCTGGCTGCTGTTCGTCGGGCTGATGACGGTGCATCAGTATTCAATTTTCAAAACGGCGCTGACTCTGCTGCTTACGTTGGTTGTGATGGCGTTCGTCGTGTTCCTGGGCATTCTCATCTTCAGCTTGCTGCAGCAGATGACCGCGTTTATCATTTCCGTCGCGACAGAGATTCGGGCGAGGCTCTAGGGCGTGTATGCCAACCTGCTCAGAGGCATCTATCACCGCCTTTTCACCCCCTGCTGAGTCACTTTGGCTTGACGTACCCCCGGTACGCCTTCACAAAAGTTCCTTGCATGGAACGAAAATTCGGCAAAATCTATTCCCCTCGGAGTATGCATACACGCCCTAGGAGGTGCGAGCATGAGCAATAGAAGGAAGTGGGCCGTCTTGACTTGCTGCTGTCTTGCGGCGGCCGTCATCGCGAACGGGGTCGTCCTTCAGGCGCAGACGGAAGCGGGAGGGCGCGAGGAGGCGAACGTTATCGTCGAAAAGGGGCCAGCGGCGGCTGAACAGGAGAGGCGCGAAGTGACGATCTCCTCGTCCGCCGCGGCGACGCCCGCAGGCATGCGGACGATCGCGGCAAATCGGGAGCTGGAGCTGCTGCTTAACGATAAAACGACGGAAGTGGCCGTGAGAGAGAAGCGCAGCGGCCGGATCTGGTCTTCCAATCCGCTCGACCGGGAAGAGGACGCTATCGCCACGTCCGTCAACAAAGCGGAGCTGGCCTCCCAATTGATTTTGTCCTACTATAACGACCGCGGGCACGAATCGTTTATCAACAACGTTTCCGAGAGCGTTGCGAAGGGGCAGTTCGAGATCGTTCCGACCGATAACGGCGTTCGCGTCATCTATGAAATCGGCAGCTCGGACAAAGGACTTGGCGCCATCCCGAAGGCGGTCGGCAAGGAGAGGTTCGAGGAACGAATTTTGGGACAAATTGAGGACGACTCCGTGCGAAGCCGCCTGCGCTCCCGATTTTTCTTCAATGAGGCCAAAAATCAATACGAGCGCAAGGAGATGCAGGATTACATCGTGAAGGACGTGGCCGCGATCCTCGAGTCGATCGGCTATACGGCCGAGGAGGCGAAGCTGGATAACGAGTCCGCGGGCGCTGCGGAGGAGAGAGGAAATTTGGCGCCGCGCTTCGTCGTTCCGATCGACTACGAGCTTGAGGGGGACAATCTGGTCGCCCGAATCGACACGGCGCTGCTTGAAGACACGGAAGCGTTCCCGCTGCACAGAATACAGCTGCTGCCTTTCTTCGGAGCGGCGGGCATGCGGGAGGAGGGCTATATGTTCGTTCCGGACGGCTCGGGCGCGCTGATTGCTCTGAACGATACGAACAGGGGAGCGCGGGCGTACGAGGCGCCGCTGTACGGAGAGGATCGGACGCCTCTGGCCAGCGAGCTGATTCAGGCGCAGCATACGCAGCTGTCCAGGCTTCCCGTCTTTGGGATGAAGCAGGGCGGCCATGCGATGTTCGCCATTATCGAACAAGGGGACGCGATGGCGAGCATTATGGCGGATACGAGCGGCAAGCTGAACGGCTACAACCGGGTAGGCGCCTCGTTCCGGATCAAAAATATGGAGCCCGTGGAATTCAGAGCCGGTTCTGTGACGCGGCAAATTCCGAAGTATTCGCAGACGTACGACGGAGGGATTGCGGTGCGATACGGTTTTCTGTCCGGGGACTCGGCCGATTACGTCGGCATGGCGCATTATTACCGGAACTATCTGGTCGAGCGGTACGGCTTGACGCGGGTGCAGAAAACGAGCGATATCCCGTTCGTGCTGGAGCTGATCGGTTCCGTTCCCGTTCGCAAAACGTTTCTCGGCATTCCCTACAAAGCGGCGGAGCCCGTCACGACGTTCGCGCAGGCGATGGATCTGCTGGACGCGCTGCAAGCGCTCGGAATCTATCAAATCCGCTTGAAATATTCCGGGTGGTTCAACAAGGGCTATTACCATTCGCTGCCCGACACGGTAAAGCCCGATTCCGCCCTTGGCGGACGGAAAGGCTTCGCCGATCTGATCGCATACGTGCGCGAGCGCAACATCGAGCTGTATCCCGATGCGGCGTTCCAGAGAGTGTACGTGAACGGCAAGGGGTTCCGCGCTTCGCGCGACGCGGCGCGGTTTCTGAACCGCAAGTCGGCCCGAAGCTACAGCCGCGACATCGTGACGACCAATCCGGATGCGAGCAGCTATTATGTGCTGTCGCCGCGCAAGCTGACGGACGTCGTCTCCGAGTTCCTGGACGACTACGCGCCGCTTCAGGCCGGAGGCGTGTCGCTGAGAGATCTCGGAGAGGATCTGAACAGCGACGTCACGCCGCGGGATACGTTGAATCGCCAGGAAGCCGCCGGCATCGTAACCGACGCCCTCCGAGAGATCAAGAACAGCGTCGGACGGATTCTGGTCAACGGCGGCAACGCCTACGCGATTCCGTACGCTGGGACGATCGCGAACGCGCCGCTGGAGAGCAGCAAGTTCAACATCGCTTCCGAAGAAGTTCCGTTCTACGCGATCGTGCTGCGCGGCTATGCGGATCTGGCGGGAACGCCGATGAACCACGGCAGAGACCAGGACCCGAGATCGGCTTTGCTGAAGATGCTCGAGACGGGCTCGTTCGCGTTCTACCAATGGTTCTACGAGCAGCCGGCAGTTATTCGGGATACGAGGCTGAACGATCTGTACTCGTCGCATTACGGCGATTGGCTGGATGAGGCCGTCGGGCTCTACAAGGAAGCGAACGCCGTGCTGAGCCAGGTACAGGGACAGACGATCGCGGACCATCGCAAGCTGGCGGACGGCGTCTATGAAACGACTTACGAGAAAGGCTTGAAAATGATCGTGAATTACAATAAAACCGCGGTGACGGTCCAAGGGACGGCAATCGAAGCCCGGGGCTACCGCGTGATCGGCGGTGAAGGAGGATGAAGCGCGCACGAATGACGCTGAGAAGGCGGAAGGCCGCGCTGGGGATGCTCTTCGTGTCGCCCTGGCTGCTCGGGTTTCTGTTCCTGTTTGTCGTTCCGCTGTACGAATCGTTCCTGTACAGTCTGAATTCGCTGACGCTCGGCAAAGGGGGATTCGATACCAGTTACGAAGGGTTCGCCTACTACCGGGAGTTGTTCCGCACGCATCCGACCTTCAACCGCGTGCTGACGGAAGCGATCACGGATATCGTCATCAACGTGCCGTCGATTACGATCTTCAGCTTGTTCGTGGCGACGCTGATCAACCAGAAGTTCCGCGGCCGGGTATTCGCGCGCGCCATCTTCTTCCTGCCGGTGCTGTTGGCCGCTCCCGTCTTGTCGCTGGAGAACAGCACGCAGATGAACGCCATCGCCTCTTCCATTACCGGCACTTCCGGCGAAGGCGGCTTTCTCTTCACGAGCTTCGAGCTGCAGCGCATGCTGCTGGAAGCCGGGGCGGGGCAGGGCATTATTAGTTACATTACAGGTTCGGTAGACCGGATTTACGAGATTATCAGCTCTTCGGGCGTGCAGATTCTGATTTTCCTGGCGGCGCTCCAATCGATCTCGCCTTCGCTCTACGAAGCGGCGAAGATCGAGGGCACGACCGGTTACGAGGCTTTCTGGAAAATTACGTTCCCGATGATCAGCCCGATTCTTCTGACTAACGTGGTGTATACGATCGTGGACGCCTACAGCCGCAACGCGCTCAGTCAGATGATTACCGATACGGCGTTCCAGTCGCTTAACTTCAGCTTAAGCGCGGCGATGGCCTGGGTGTATTTTCTCGTGGTCGCCGCTATTCTGCTCATTACGACGACGCTCATCTCGCGCAAGGTGTTCTACTACGATTGATCGCTTTACGACTAAGGAGGTGCGGCGCCTTGAAGCCAGCAGTCCGTCCCCGCGCGGAAGCGTGGATCGAGCAAGTCAAGCGGGTCCATCCGATTTACTGGGCGAAGCATTGGAGCTGGGTGGCCGTCCGGGCCATACTGGTCATCGGTTTTTGTTTCGTTATTTTGTACCCGCTGTTTTTCAAATTGTCCGTCTCCTTCAAGGATCGAATGGATATCTACGACACTACGGTATTGTGGATTCCGAAGAACTTCACGCTGGATACGATCCGAATCGCGTTCCAGGCGCTCAGCTATCCGAAGACGGCCTGGAATTCCTTTGCGATTGCCGGCGTATCGACGGCGATGCAGGTGGTGTCCTGCTCCTTGGCTGCGTTCGCCTTCGCGCGGCTGCACTTCAAGGGAAGCGGCCTGCTGTTCGCCGGCGTCATCTTCACGATCATCGTGCCGGTGCAGACGATTATGATCACGACGTATCTCAATTACCGCTATTTCGACGTCTTTGGCCTGATCGAGCTATTCACCGGACAGCGGGGTTTTAATCTGCTGGACAGCTACTGGCCGTTTATTTTGCAGTCGATTACCGGCATGGGCATCAAGAGCGGCTTGTTTATTTTCATCTTCCGCCAATTTTTCAGGGGCATCCCGACGGAACTGGAGGAGGCGTCGTATATCGACGGATGCGCGGTTTTCCAATCGTTCTACCGCATCATGCTGCCGAACGCGATTCCGGCGATCGTAACGGTCGTTCTGTTTTCGTTCGTCTGGCAATGGAACGACAATTATTTCGTATCGTTGTTCCTGACGTCCACGGACGTGCTGTCGACGAAGCTGCCGGTCATGTGGGCGTCGTTCTCGCTGACCGATCCGTTGTATGCCTATCTTGTCAAAAACGCCGGAGAGCTGCTGTTTATCGCGCCGATCATCCTGCTGTACATGTTCGCGCAGCGGTATTTCGTAGAGAGCGTAGAACGCAGCGGACTGATCGGATAATTGGTATAATAGAAACGACGGTTCCGATGGCGGTTGGCCGACTTGCGAGGGGGGAAGGCAGTGAAGCGCTCCAGAAAGCTCGTATTGGTACTGCTCGTCCTGCTGATCGTATTCACGGTCAGCTTCAGCGCGGTAGAGCGTTCGTTGACTTCGACTCCCCCAAGCGATCGGCCGATGGGCGAACATCTGAATCTTTCCATCGCCTTCTGGGATATCGCAACCGCTTTCAGGAACAAGGATCCCGTCTTGCGGAAGATCGAGCAGGACTTTAATCTGACGTTCGAGCCGGTCCAGATTACGATGTCCGACTACCATCAGAAGCTGCAAATGTGGGCCACTTCGGACAAGCTGCCGGACGTGTTCGTCCATTCCATCGCCAGCGATTCTCCCGGCATCTACAACGAATGGATCAAGCACGGGCTGATCAAGCCTCTGCCGGAAGATCTGACCCCGTACCCCTACGTCGATCAAATCGCACAAATTCCCGATATCCGCCTGCTCAGGAAAGACAACCGGCTGTACATGCTGCCGCGAATCGGCTACCCGACCAATCGGCTGTGGATGCTGGAGAGGGTCGTGTTCGTTCGGAAGGATTGGATGAACGACGCCTTGATCCGGGAAGTTGCCGGCTTCGAGGACTTCTCCAATATGCTCGCGACGTTCACGAACCGCAGGGTGAGCTCCGGATCGGAGCAGCCGCCCGTCGGGTTGACCGCAGCAGGGATGAACGGTTTGGCATGGGCGTTCAGCTCGACGTTCCCCCAGTTCGCGGCGGGGCAGTGGGTGTTCGAGGATAATGTGTGGATTCCGTACTATGCGTCCCGCAAAATGGACGAGGTCGTCGTGCAGCTGAGGAAGCTGTACGAGAACGGAGCGCTGGATCCGGATTTCTACTATATGAAGGAAGAAGACGCCTTGACCAAGTTTGCGCAGGGCCAGGCAGGGGCGCTCGTCTATCGGGCCACTCCGAGCAGTCTGAGCACACTGGAAGAGCTATGGAAGGATTATCAGCCGAACAAGGCGTTCCACGATTCGGTCGACATCCTGCGCATGTGGTTATCGGAGGAGGGCTATCGCTACTATTACGTCGCGCAGACGTATTGGTCCGAGACGTTCTTCAACGCCAACATCAGCGACGAGAAGATGAGCAGGGTGCTGAAGCTGTACGATTACTTGCTCTCGCCGGAAGGACAGCGGCTGACCAGCTACGGTCTGGAAGGCGTCGATTATCGGCTGGAGGACGGCAATCCGGTCATGATCCGGCCAATCGACGAGCGCAACGGCCAACCGGACGCCATCTCCAGCGTCTATCCGTCCATTCCGATTTTCCGGTCGCTCGCATCCTGGGGCAAGGAGACCGAGTTCCGGCTGAACGAGCTGAACAAGATCAGCTACGGGGAGGCCAACATTCAGAAGAGCTTGTCCGAGATGGAGTGGCTGATCAACAACGCGGTAGCTACGCCGGCTTATCACAAGATCAATTCCCTGTCCACGCCGGCCAAGGACAAGCTGAGCGCGATGATCAATCCGCTCGAGGATCTGATCAAAGTCGTCATCAGCCGCGAAGATCCCGTCGCGATGTGGCACGACCATGTGCGCCAATACCGAGAACTCGGACTGGGCGAGGCGATCCAGGAGGTTAACTTGGCTTTAAGCGTCCGCGACAACAATTAGGAACGAAAAGAGCTGCCCCGCAATGTTGCATGGGACAGCTCTTTTAGTCGTTCTTAGTACAAATGAACTTCTTTAGCGTTGTTCAAATCCGGAAGGGCGGAGATTTCGCTCAGCACCTGCTTCGTGACGCCTTTGTCGACGCCCAGCACCATGACGGCTTCGCCGCCGACGATTTTGCGTCCGACCTGCATCGTGGCGATGTTGATGTCTCTCGTGCCGAGCAGCGTGCCGACGCGGCCGATGAGGCCCGGTTTGTCGTGATGCGAGATGAGCAGAATATGCCCTTGCGGCTCGACGTCGACCGGGAACTTGTCGACCTGCGTAATGCGCGGGCCGAAGCCGTTCAGCAGCGTGCCGGCGACGAGACGTTCTTCCTTGTCCGTGCGCAGCGTGACGCTGACCTGGTTCGTGAAGCCCTTGGTCGCGTGAGACTTCGTGACGACGATGTTGACGCCGCGGTTTTTGGCCAAGTGCATCGCGTTAACGACGTTGACTTGGTCGGAGCCGAGGTGATGGGCGAGCACGCCTTCGACGACTCTGCGCGTCAGCGGCTGCGTATCGACGTCAGCCAGCTCTCCTGCGTAGGAGACGGCGATTTCTTTGACTGCGCCGGCGGCAATCTGCGCCGAGAAGCTGCCGAGCTTCTTGCCGAGCTGGAAGTACGGCTCGAGCTTGCTGAGCACGTCGGCCGCGACCGGAGGCATGTTGACCGCGTTCTTGAACGGCTCGTTGCGCAGAATGTGCAGCAGCTGCTCGGACACGTCGATCGCCACGTTCTCCTGCGCTTCTATCGTGGAAGCGCCGAGGTGAGGCGTCACGATAATTTTCGGATGCTTCAGGAACGGATGATCCGCAGCAGGCGGCTCTTCCTCGAATACGTCGAACGCCGCGCCCGCTACCGTACCGGCATCGATCGCTTCCACGAGCGCCAGCTCGTCGATGATGCCGCCGCGAGCGCAGTTGACGATGCGTACGCCTGGCTTGATTCTGGCGAATTGCTCTTTGCCGATCATGTGGCGGGTTTCCGGAGTAAGCGGAGTGTGAACCGTGATGAAGTCCGCTTCCGCGATGATTTCATCCACGGACGCTTTGCGCACGCCGATCTTGTCCGCGCGTTCTTCCGTCAGGAACGGATCGTAGCCGAGCACGTTCATGCCGAACGCCTTGGCGCGAGCGGCGACTTCGCTGCCGATGCGGCCCATGCCGAGAACGCCGAGCGTCTTGTTGCGGAGCTCGACGCCGACGAACGATTTGCGATCCCATACGCCGCCGACCGTCTTCAAGTAAGCTTGCGGGATATGGCGGGCAACGGCCATCATCATGGCGAAGGTGTGCTCGCAAGTGGTGATCGTGTTGCCGTCCGGAGCGTTAATGACGATAATGCCGCGTTTCGTGGCGGCTTCGAGATCGATGTTGTCGACGCCGACGCCCGCGCGTCCGATCACCTTGAGCTGCTTGGCCGCGTTCATGATGCGCTCGGTGACGCGCGTCTGGCTGCGTACGAGCAGGGCGTCGTATTCGCCGATGATGGCGACCAGCTCATCCTCGCTGAGGCCTGGTTTCTTGTCGATGGTGATGTCGGAAGCTTCGACCAGGAGCGAGATGCCCAAATCGCTGATCGGATCCGATACGAGTACTTTGTACATGTGGAACCCTCCTTCGAAATATAGAAAACACCCTCAACCGCCGATCCTCCGCTCAGGGCGGATTAACGGTGCGTAGAGGGTGACTCCGCAAGGTCACTACTTTAAGTATCGTCTTACGCACGAGCTTGATTCCGATTGCCTTTCCTATTTTATAGCAATAGGGCGGACAATTGCAATGGCGAATGTGAGACAATTGACGCTGTATAGCGTTAAAGGGCTAAAAAACTATTTTCCTGACGAAAAAAAGGGCAGTTGCGGCAGCTGTTCGCTCGCGTAAAATCTCGATTTGACTTCGTTGAAGTAACCGCTCGTCACCGCTTCGGTGCTGATCAGCAAGTCGGCGATGGCGTTAAAGCTCTTGATCTTCCGCTTCTCGGCCTGCCCGGAGGCGATGAACTGGTCGACTTTGGCGGCCAGGTCGTGCGGCAGATAGTCGGTAAGCGCGGCTTGCTCGGTCATGAAGTCGGACGACGCTTTAAGCTTGACGACCAACGGCAAGTCCTTCCAGTCCGCAATCGAAATGACGTTCAGACCGTCGACGTCGGAGGGAATATCCGCGTTGACCGCTTCGGCCCATTTCAGCATCGAGCCGAAATATTCCTTCTGCCCGGTCAGCGCGAATTTCAGCCCTTCTTTATAGTAAGAATCGGCTTCGATTTTATCGAGCGCGCTCTGGGCGGAGCCTTCGTTCGCGCTCGACGCGAGCCCGGAGAACCCTTCTTCGAACAGTTTCAGGCTTTTCATGTAATTCGTTTGAGCGGATTTAAGCTGCGGCGAGACCGGCGCAACATAAACCCCTTTGATCGCGTCGTATTTGTGCCGGGCCGTCTTGGCGAGCTGCTTGAGCGCCGCGGAGCGGTCGGCCGTCGAATCGCTCAGCCACTTGTTCTGCGCGTCGAGCCAGTCGTTTTGAAATTCCCGATACGACAAAAATACGGTATGATAGAAGGAAACCAAATCTTGCTGCTGGTAGGCGTTCGGCTCGGGAGTAGCGGCCGCCGCTTCCACGGCTTCCTCCGAAGCGCGGCCGGCCTCGGCGCGATCGGTACCCACCTTGACCCCGTAGAAAAAAGCGCCAATTGCGATTACAAGCATGAGCAGGAACGCTAGGGAGAACATAAGATCAGAACGGTTCAGACGCTTTTCCATCGGTTGCTCCTTTTAAACGGTCATTTGAGTGTTTTGTAGTCCTAGTATAGAAAAAAACGCACTTCTTGAACATACAAAAAAATGCAAAAATCGAGGAATCATGAGAAAATTCGACATTCGCAACATTAAAATTCGCAAGGTTACGGTCGATCAATTAAACGACAAGATGCTGCTTGCGAACCTGTACGTCACTCAGGCGCTTACTCTTATTATCGGTATCGTGTGGTTATTATTTCAGCGCAGAAATCCGCTGGAGCTGCTTATTTTTCCGACGACCTACGAATTCGCCATTTGGGGCGCCGGATTGGCGCTGCTCGTCCTGCTGTTCGACCTGTCGATCTCCAGGTTCGTTCCCGAGGAAGCGGCGGACGACGGAGGCGTGAACGAAAGAATTTTCCGGGCCAGGCCCGTGTGGCACATCGCCGTCATCTCCTTCGTCGTGGCGGTGTGCGAAGAGCTTCTGTTCCGGGGAGCCGTTCAGCATGCGTTCGGACCGTACTGGACGAGCATCTTGTTCGCGGCCATCCACGTCCGGTACTTGCGCCATTGGATTCCGACGGGAATGGTGTTCTCGATCAGCTACGGTCTGGGCTGGATTATGGAATACACGGGAACGTTATGGACGCCGATCCTGGCGCACTTCCTGGTGGACTTCATCATGGGATGCATTATTCGTTTTCGGAGGGAAGAGAAATGAAGGAAGACCGAGAGTCCTCCTTGACCGCATGGGAGCGGTACGTATCGGCCAAGAAAGCCGCGTTCGGCGCGGAGGATGCCAATGAGCCCCTGTCGATGGAGCAGTTGGAGGAGGCGATCGCGCAAGCCGCCGCGAGCGCGGGCATACCGGAGACCGGCATGCCCCCTCGCGCGCAAGTTCATCCCGTCAAGAGAAGCCAGTTGTCGAGATGGTTTTACTTGACGCTCGTCGTGCTGTTCGCGCTGCTGGTCGCCGGGTTGTTCTGGTGGGGACGAGAGCAGCAGATCTCTCCGTAGCGGCCTTACAGCTCGGTATCAATCGCGTCGGGATCGACGAAGGAATAGCCTTTGTCTTCCAGCTGCGTCAGCAGCTCGTCCAGCGCCTTGGCCGTCCAAGGCAGCTCGTGCATCAGAATGTTGCTGCCCGAGTGCAATTGCTCCAGGACGTTGTCGATGACCGCTTGCGGACGCTTGTCCTCGGAAATCTTGCCCATGTCCCAGTCCAGCGAACCGTTCGACCAGGTCATGAACAGCAGGCCGTTGTCCTTGGCGATCTGGCGGACGGAATCGTTCGACGAGCCGTGGGGCGGACGGAAGAAGACGGGGGCTTTGCCCGTAATGTCCTTGACGATCTCCTGCACGCTCTCGATCTGTTCCTTGATTTTCGGAGCCTGTTCTTTCTTGAGCTCGATGTGGTCCCAGGAATGGTTGCCGATCGTCTGGCCGCGCTCGTCGATCTTCTTGAGCAGGTCGGGATTCGCCTTGACGCGGTAGCCGTTCACGAAGAAGATCGCCTTCGCTTGGTGCTTGTCCAGCGTATCGAGCAGAGGATCGAGCGTCTCCGGCGCTTTCGGCCCGTCGTCGAAAGTGAGCAGCACGACTTTGCCGTCGGTCTTCTCCTTGTCGATCGGGACGATGAAGTAATTTTTGTTCATTCGGTACGTTTTCTCCACGGGGCCTGCTTCCGGCTCCTGGCTCGCCGGGGTTTCTGCGGGCGATTCCGAGGCGGACGGTTCCGGCGAAAGGGACGGCGAAGTGGGTTCGGTCGCCGCGGGCGTCGATGCGGAAGCTTCGGGAGCGGACGAGCCGTCCGGCGTTTGCGCGCCGCTGCATGCCGAGGCCAAGACGGCGAGCAGCATCAGGGAAGCGCAGATCGATATCAGTCGACGATTCATGTTGAAGTTCCTCCGTTTGTCGTTCGTAAACATGTTCGATTGTACCATAATCGACTAGGGCGTGTATGCAGACACGCTCCAGGCTTCGACAGGAGCCGCTTCCTTAATTTGATGAGCATGTCCGGAGCGCAAGGAGCCACAATAAGAGCAATAAGGAGGTGGCAATTGTGAAAATAGGGGCTTTCGTGATGGGAGGATTGGCCGGCGCGGCGATCGCCGTGTGGATTCAGCGCAATCAGAGAATGTCCGCGGCCGCTGCGGCCATGGGACACAATGTCAAGGAGCGCGTAATGGGCATGAAGGACGATGCCATCGAGAAGGCGATGAACATGAAGTTTGCCAGCAGCTTTCGCCGCTTCGGCGCCGAAAGCCGCGACGAAGATCACGGGCATCACGATTCGCATTCTTCTCCTCATTCTTCTTCGCATTCGAGCGAAGAAGGCGGAATGGACCAAATTCGCAAGCTGATCGCGCAAGACCCGGAAGTCGGCAAGGAAGTCGACGCGATTCTCGGGCAGAACGGACATCCTCATAATTAAGGCAAGCCTGTCGATTGACGGCGGCATCGTTCTTCCTCGCCGGGGAGAACGGTGCCGTTTTTTTGTCATTCGAGGGTTTTCCCTAGTGCATTTCGGCCGGAGAAATGATAACATGATCTCAAGCAAAGTTTCATTCACGCATTATATGCTTAATCATAAGCTGTTATCACCGGCAGAAGGAGGATCCTGTCATGAGGATGGAGCGGCTTAGCCAAGACAAAATTCGGATTTTCCTCACGTTCGACGATTTGACGGAGCGCGGGATCCAGAAAGAAGACATGTGGCGCGAAATTCCGAAGGTGCACGAACTGTTCAGCGAGATGATGGATCAGGCTTATAACGAGCTTGGGTTCGACGCTTCAGGCCCGCTTGCGGTCGAAGTGTTCGCCATGCCGGCGCAAGGAATGGTCGTGATCGTGACCCGCGGCAAGCTGGAACGGGATGCCGAATCCGCCGTCGAGGACGAAGAAGAAGTATACGAACTAGAAGTGACGCTTGAACAGAGCGAAGCCATCATATATCGCTTCAAGGACATCGAGGACGCGATCGGCGCGGCGAAGACGCTTGCCGGCCGCTTGACGGACGAGGGAAGAATGTACCGCTACCAGAATCAGTGGGTGCTGGTGTTCGATCCCGCGGGTCTGCAGAGCTCGAGCTATCATGCGTTGATCGCGGTGCTCGCCGAATACGGGGAAGCGACCTCGATTACGCCCGCAGTGCTGGAAGAGTACGGGAAGCTGATTATCGGTTCCAATGCGATCAGAGTGTTGGCGGAGCATTTCGCGAATTGAGCCCGCCGGTTTCGACGTTCGATTCATGAGGAGTCGCCTGCGATTGCGGGGCGACTCCTTTTGTCGCGTCATTCAGAAAAAAATAACCAGATTCACTAAATGTTCTTTTTTTCTCGCGTTCTTTTTGCTGTTATAATGGAGGTTAGGGAAGGGGGGACGACAGAATGCTGCTCGTGTCCGTGCTGGCGGCCGCCGTCGTGCCGGGTTTTGCGTTGTTGGCGTACTTTTACTGGAAAGACCGCTACGACACAGAGCCGATCTCGATGGTGCTGAAGATGTTCATGTTCGGCGTGCTGATCGTTCTCCCGATCATGATCGTGCAGCGAAGCCTCGTTCTCTGGCTGGGAGAGTCGCCCTTCGTCTATTCCTTCATCATTTCTTCGGGCGTCGAGGAGTTTTTCAAATGGTTTGTGCTGTATCATATTATTTATAATCATACGGAATTCGACGAGCCGTACGACGGCATCGTGTACGCCGTCGCCGTCTCGCTCGGCTTCGCCACCCTGGAGAACGTCCTGTACGCCTTCTTGCAGCCGGCCACCTTCGGAACGCTGTTTCTCCGGGCGCTGCTCCCGGTTTCGGGACATGCCCTGTTCGGGGTTCTGATGGGTTACTCGCTCGGCAAGGCGAAGTTCTCCGTCGGCAAGAGCGTTAAGCTGCATCTGCGGCTCGCCCTGCTTGTGCCGATCATCTGGCACGGATTTTACGACTTCATGCTGCTCACGTTCCCGCCGACGTGGCTCTGGATGGCCGTGCCGTTCATGTTCCTTCTGTGGTTCATCGGAATGCGGATGGTCAACAGCGCCAACGCGGTATCGCCTTTCCGCTTTCTCAAACGCGAGGAAGAGATTAAATTTTAGGCAATCCGTCCATACTGGGGGTGGGAATATCCGGTATGAAGGAGAGGATGTCCGTTGTCGCAGCGGCTGAAAGTGACGATCCGGTGCAATCGTTGCAACGAGAAATTCGTTCTGCGCGGGCGCAAGGAGCGAGGCAAAGTGGATACGGGCTTCAAAATGTGCCTGTGCAGCAACGCGGAAGATTTCGAAATCGTAGAGGAAGCGCTCGGTTAACGGGGCGGCTTCCTCTTCTTCGTTTCTAAGAATGGCGCATAATGTCCGGTCCTTCTTCCCACAATAACGGCATCACCTTGTGGGAATGAAAGGGGTCGGCTTTTCATGTACGCTCGTCTAAGTTCCATTATGTTCCCGATCGCTGCGCTTCTGTTCGTCGGAGCCATCGTCTGGGGGTACCAGGAGCACCAGGAGAAAAATTCGATATTGATCAAGGCCGAGAACCAATACCAGCGCGCGTTTCACGATTTGAGCCACCATATGGGACGGCTGCACGACCAGCTCGGCGAGACGCTGGCCGTATCTTCGGCGTCGCACGGCATGCAGCGCAAAGGGCTCGTTAACGTCTGGAGACTGACCAGCCAGGCGCAAAACGAGATCAACCAGCTGCCGCTGGCGATGCTCCCGTTCAACAAGGCCGAGCAGTTTCTTTCGAGAATATCCAACTTCGCTTACCGGACGGCCGTGCGCGATCTGACGAAGCAGCCGCTCTCTCCGGCGGAAATGAAAATGATGAAATCGCTGTATCAAGCTTCCGACACGGTTAACCAGGAGCTGAGCAAAGTCCAGGACGCGGTCCTCCAGGACCGGCTGCGCTGGATGGACGTCGAAGTCGCGATGGCGAGCGAGGGCGGCCCTCACGACAATACGATCATCGACGGATTCAAGGCGATGGACAAGCAGATGGGCGCGTATCCGGAGTCCGATTGGGGACCTTCCGCGATGTCCTCGGACCGCAAGATGAGCTCGGCGGGCTTGGAAGGCAAACAGATGACCGCGGAAGAAATCAAGGGCAAAGCTGTCGCGTTTCTGGGGGCGCAGGCGCGCGGCGGCGAGGTCAGCGTCAGCGAGGACGGAAGCAAGACGGACATGCCGGCGTATACCGTATCGGTCAAAGGCAAGAGCGGCTCGCCTATTCAGCTCGATTACACGCGCAAGGGCGGGCATCTTCTCTGGTTCATGAATCCCAGAGACGTCAAGTCGCGCAAAATCAACTTCGATACGGCCCGCAACAAAGGCTCGCAGTTTCTCGTTCGGCACGGCTACAAGAGCATGACGCCGATCGCTTACGACGAATACGACCATGTCGCCGTCTTCACTTACGCCCATACGATTGACGGCGTGAAGATCTATCCGGACAAAGTAACGGTGCGGGTCGCGCTGGACAACGGCGAAGTCGTCGGCCTGCAAGCGAGAGACCATGTGTTCGCGAAGAAGCTGCTCACACCGGGCAAGCCGAAGCTGACCAAGGAGCAGGCGCAGAAAGGGCTCAACCCCGACTTCCGCATCGAGAACCATTCCTTGTCCGTCATCGAGAACGACATGAGGGAGCCGACTCTGTGCCATGAGTTCGTGGGCAAAGTCAACGACCATCGCTATCGGATCTACTTGAACGCGGAGACCGGTCTGGAGGAAAGCATCGAGCAGATCGCGGACGCGGAGAAGTCTCTTTACAGATAGCCGCTCATATGGAGCTGTCCCATAAGTCAGGAAGCAACAATTCGAATTATCGATGAACAAGAACGGGGTATGTATCTCCTTCCGCTGCTATACGATCATGAAATTAGGAATCGATTAACCCGTAACAAGGTAATTTCATGACCGTATGAGGCAGGCGCTTCGCTCTACAGGAGATACATACCCCTATTTCTTTCTCGATAATTATTCTGTTGTCTGGCCTATGGAACAGCTCCATTTTCATTCCCGAATTCACGCGCCCGTGATATAATGTGGCAGTACGCAATCAATTTGCTCCGAACATGCCTACGTGGAGGGTTATGGGTGCTGCCGAAAATCAATCAGATGATGTACATACAGACCGAATCCGAGGAGGATTCGGAACCCGTGACGCTTCGTTCGCGCGTAGCGGACTCGGATGATCATAACATTTATATCGAGATTCCTCTGAATGAGAAAAACCGCCGGCTTTACCGGACAACCGTCGGAGAGCGGCTTCAGGTCTACTATTTTACCCAGGACGGGGTCAAGCATCTGTTCGAGAGCTCCGTGCAGGGATTCCGCAAGGAATCGGTTTCCCTCGTCGCCATTCGCAAGCCCGACCCGGAACAGATCACGAAGGATCAAAGACGCAGCTATCTGAGAGTGGAAACCAATCTGGAGATTGCCGTCAAGCTCGGCGACAAGATGCGTTTCGTAGCCGTTACCGAAGATCTGGGAGGCGGGGGCGCGTCTTTCCTCTGCGAGCGAAAATGGCCCATCGTGCCGAATGTCGTTATCGGTTGTTGGTTATTATTAAGCTATAGGGGCGGATCGGTCGCGCACGCCAAATTCGAAGGGGAAGTCGTCAGAGTGCTTCCCGTCGAGCCGGACAAGCATCTGGTCATGCTGCGCTTCGCGGACATTACGGAATCCGACCAGCAAAAAATTATTCGCTACTGCTTCGAACGCCAGCTGGATCTGCGGAGGGATTGACCCGCGCGTCCGGCTTCTTGAAGCGGAGCCGGAAGGACGTCGCGATATGGCGGGACGGAGAAGAGCGCCCGAGCATGCCGATTTCGTCGCATGGTCGGATCGCATGGAGAAATGGATTGTCAGAGGAATCAAGGCGCTCGTCGTGCTGCTCATCGTCTCCCAAGTGGCGTTGCAGTTTCCGGGGATTCGGCAATGGCTGGCGTCAGCGGATCATTCCGAAGGGGTGCCTTATCGGAATTCGCCGCGCTGATCGTCTTGTTCTTTTGCATAGAATGAGGCCCTGTGGTATAATTTTCTCGATCCTTGCAGGCTCAGCCTGCCTTATTTTTTGATCGCAAGGTTTCTTGTTGTCGGCATGTAGGAGGCTAGTTGTTCGCTTATGGACGTATCTCAATCTCACACTCATCGGATTAATATCGCGATCGACGGGCCGGCAGGGGCCGGCAAGAGCACGGTTGCGCGCAAGGTGGCAAGCGCCCTTCAATATGTCTACATAGATACGGGCGCGATGTATCGGGCGGTAACGCTGAAGGTGCTCGAATCCGGATTGTCGACCGATGACGATGCGGCCGTAGGCCGCTTGGCGGACGGACTGGACATCGTTCTTCTTCCGGGGCGAGACGCCCAGCAGGTTCGCGTGAACGGCGAGGACGTCACGTCCAAGCTGAGGTCGCTCGAAATCAATCGCAACGTTTCTTACGTCGCTCGGCTCTCCAGCGTCCGCTCGCGAATGGCCGAGCTCCAGCGCCGCATGGCCTTGGACAAAGGCGTCGTCATGGACGGCAGAGACATCGGAACCCATGTTCTTCCCGATGCCGAATTGAAGGTGTTCCTGACCGCGACTCCGCGAGAGCGCGCCAAGCGGCGTTTTCTCGAATTGGAGCCGGGAACGGAGATTACGCTCGACCAATTGGAACGCGAGATCGAAGAACGCGACCGAATCGATCGAGAGAGGGAGATCGCGCCTCTCCTCCAGGCAGCGGATGCCCGTCTGCTCGACTCTACCGGCAAGACGGTGGACGAAGTGGCGGAAGAAATCGTACAATGGGGACTTGCGGCAGTAAGAACCATTTTAGCGGAGGAGAAGTAGACTATGTTATACCGCATCGCAAGGGCTATTCTCCGAGCGCTGTACGTGCTGCTCTATCGATTGGAGGCCAGGGGAATCGAGAATATTCCCCGAGAGGGTCCAGTGGTGCTCTGCAGCAACCACAGAAGCTTGCAAGATCCCATCACTTTGGGGGTGTGCGTGCCCCGCAAAGTTCACTATATGGCCAAGGAAGAGCTGTTTCGCATTCCGCTGTTCGGACCGTTGATTCGAGCGGTAGGCGCGTTTCCGGTCAAGCGCGGAGGCGTGAGCAAGGAAGCGATCCGCACGGCGATCACGCTATTGCAAGGCGGCAATGTGATGGGAATTTTCCCGGAAGGCACGCGCAACGAATCGGTGGGCATGGGCAAGCGGGGCGCCGTTACGATGGCGGTTCGCGCCAAAGCCATTGTCGTTCCGGTCGCGCTGGTCGGTCAGTACCGTATTTTCCGCAAGATGGTCGCGGTATACGGCGCTCCGATCGATCTGACGCCTTACGCGGAGCAAGGCACGACCGAAAGCATGGAGGAAGCGACCGAATTGATTATGTCCCGAATCAGAGAAATGATGAGCACGGGACGGCCTGCATCCTGAGGATGCATGTTTCTTGTCGGAAACCATCATACTAAAGGCATTATTTGGTTCTCATGTTTTCGGGTAAGCAAGATTTAAGCGCCGCGCAGCGCGAGTCGGAAGGCCGGGTTGCAGCGGGTTTAAATAAAGTTGGGGTAGATCTGAGGAGGTAATTTCCATGTCTGAAGAAATCAACGTTCAGGAAACTGCGGCAGAGCCGGTGGCGGATACCGTCAGCCAGGACGCACTGGAAAATGTCGTAACCTTGAAGAAAGGGGACACCGTGAAAGGTACGGTGGTCAAAATCGACGACAACCAAGCGTACATTAGCCTTGGATATAAATACGACGGCGTTATTCCGTTGCGCGAGCTTTCCTCCGTGAACATCGACAATGCTGCCGAGGCGGTGCAGATCGGCCAAGAGGTCGAAGCGAAAATCGTCAGCATCAACGATGCCAAAGAATCGCTCGTGCTGTCCAAGCGCCAAGCGGACGCTCCGCGCGCATGGGATGAGCTGCAAGCGAAGTCCGACAACGGCGAAGCTTTCGAAGTCGTCATTACCGACGTCGTCAAAGGCGGCCTCGTTGCCGACGTGGGCGTACGCGGATTTATTCCGGCTTCCATGGTGGAGCGTCATTTCGTAGAAGACTTCAGCTCGTACAAGGGCCGCACGATCAAAGTCAAGGTCAAGGAAATCGACCGCGAGAACAACAAGGTCATTCTGTCCGCCAAAGACGTGCTGGAAGCCGAATACGAAGAGAAGAAACAGCAAATCATGAGCAGCCTCGAGCCGGGCCAAGTGCTGGAAGGCAAAGTGCAGCGCCTGACTCCGTTCGGCGCGTTCGTGGACATCGGCGGCATCGACGGTCTCGTTCACGTATCCGAGATCGCATGGCAGCATGTCGCGCATCCTGCGGATGTCGTATCCGAAGGCCAAGATGTTAAGGTGAAGGTGCTGAAGGTCGATCCGTCGATCGGCAAAATCTCCTTGAGCATCAAAGCCGCTCAACCGGGTCCGTGGGAATCGGCTGTCGGCCAATTCAACATCGGCGACATCGTCACCGGCGTTGTCAAGCGTCTGGTCAGCTTCGGCGCATTCGTCGAGATCGCTCCGGGCGTCGAAGGTCTCGTTCACATTTCGCAAATCGCGCATCGCCATATCGCGACGCCTTACGAAGTGCTGAAGGAAGGCCAAGAAGTTCAAGCCAAAGTGCTGGACTTCAACCCTGCCGAGAAGCGCGTATCCCTCTCTATCAAAGAGACGGAAGAAGCGCCTGCTCGTCCGGAACGCGAAGCTCGCGCACCGCGCGCGCCTCGTGAAGAGTCGAACCTGCCTCCTGCGGAAAGCATGAGCTTTAACCTTGGAGAGCGCTTCGGCGACAAGCTGAGCAAATTCAAGTAATCGTCGTATCGTTTTATCGGAGGAGCCGTCCCGTCGAGGGAGGGCTCCTCTTTGCGTTGCGGGCGACAGGCGCGGAAGGTCGAATGAGTCATGCGAGGGCATGTTTTACTGTCCGTAAGGCGCATACTACAGACTGGAGGTGGAGAGATGTCGCCACTGTACGGCGCCGCATTTCTGTGGCTGGTCGCTGCGATCTTGTGGTGGAGCGGCTGGAGGGAAGAGACGACGGAAAATTTGCCCGGCTGGGCGGCAGGCTTGTTCCTGGCGGTATGGCCTTTGGCGTGGCTTGGAAAAGTAACGATCGCCGACGACCTATCGGTGAACGGGGCATGGGTATGGACGCTCTTTTCCGCCGTGCTGGCAGGCGCGCGTATGCCGGCGGCCAGAAGATGGACGTCCGCATCCGGGGGGCTGCTGATCGGATCGGTCGCGATATTGGCCGGGCGACTGATTTTTATCCCTTCCGGCTTCGAGCCGGACGGATCGTCGTGGGCGATCGCGGCGCTGATCGGCTTGCTGGCCGGTCTGCTGCTCCGCTCTGCGTCCGAACAAGCGGTAGCGGTGTCGGTCTGCCTGGTCATAAATGAAGTCGCTCACGTTCTTCTGCGGGCTCAGGCGGATACGCTTCCGGCCGGCGCCCCGGATGAGGGGCTGCAGGCGTGGTGGATCGCGATTCTCTGCGCCAGGCTGTGGACGACGTTCGCGAAGGCGGCGGGCGAGCAGGGGAGAAAATGGGCGGTCAGATCGGGCGGGCGAAGAGGAGGGCAAAGATCATGATGCTGGACTGGCTGCATTCTCATAAAGAGCTGACCGCCGTCGCGATGGGGACGGCTTTCGGCATGCTCGCCCGGATCGCGATGCTGCGCAGTGACTATCGGCAATACCCGGCGTATCCGCACGGCAAAATCATTCATCTGGCGCTCGGTCTGATCGCCGGCGCGCTCGGAGCGGTCGCCGTTCCGGCTTTGTTCAACAAGGACTACACGGCGATTACGTTTTTGTCGCTTGCGGCCCAGCAGTTCCGCGAAGTTCGCAACATGGAGCGCAACACGCTGTCGGCGATCGACGATCTGGAGCTGGTCCCGCGGGGAGCCGCCTATATCGAAGGCATTGCGGTCGTGTTCGAGGGACGCAACTACTTGGCGATCGTCACGGCGCTGCTGACCAGTCTGTTCGCCCAGTGGATCGTCTGGTGGGCGGGGCTGATCGCCGGCGTTCTCTCCCTTGTGATCTCCCACTTGTTCATGAGAGGCAAGAGAATTTCCCACATCGCCCGCGTGGAGATGGCCCCGATCAAGCTGGACGGGCCGAACCTGTACGTCGGCGACATCTATATGATGAACGTCGGCCTGGACGAAAACAGGGAAATTATCCGCGAGCAAGGAATGGGTTTTATCCTGACGCCCAGGAGCGACGACGCCCGGGTGACGATCGCCAATCTCGGACAGCGCCAGGCGATTCTGCACGACGTGTCGACCCGACTCGGCGTGTACCGCGACGACGGCGATCCGGGACTCCTCCCGATTGCCAAACTTGGCTTGCGGACGGGACAGCTCGGACTGCTGGTGCTGCCCCGAGAGAAGGACGCGGACAAAGCCTACGAAGCGGTAAGCGGCGTGCCGCTGCTGGAAGCGGCCGTGCGCAAGCCGACGAAGGCGAACCGCAAGAGCTTGGAGGAGGCGGAATCCAATGGCTAGAATCGTAGGCATCGTGACGACCAGACGGGAGGAGGTCGGAGGCGGCGCTCCGATCTTCTACGCCGAGGACAGGGAAGGATTGCAGCAGGTCGCTCATCTGTTGGAGAAGATTTTGGACTGCGCGGCCCACACGATCAACGAAGACTTGTTCATTATCGTAGAGCGGGAATAGCTCGAAAATGGCAATATCCGTTAGCCAAGCCGCCCGATTTTTGGTATGATGAAATTTGCGATTGTTTCAGATACCGACGCCCATGCAAGAGGACGGCCGGATCTATTGAGGAGTGGAAACCAACATGGCAAGACCGATTATTGCGATCGTAGGGCGGCCTAACGTCGGCAAATCTACGATTTTTAACCGGATCATCGGCGACAGATTGGCGATCGTCGAAGACAAGCCGGGCGTCACGAGAGACCGTCTGTACGGGACGGGCGAATGGAACGGGCGTTCCTTCAACATTATCGACACCGGAGGCATCGAGATCGACGGCGAAGACAGCTTGCTGCGTTCCGTGAGAATACAGGCGGAGCTCGCCATCGAGGAAGCCGACGTCATTATATTCATGGTCGACGCCAAGGCCGGGGTCACCAACGCGGACGAAGAAGTGGCGCAGATGCTGTTCCGCTCGCGCAAGCCGATCGTGCTCGGCGTGAACAAGGTCGATAACCTGCAGCGCATGGACGATATTTACGAGTTCTACTCGCTCGGCTTCGGAGATCCGCTGCCCCTGTCCGGCTCGCACGGGACGGGAATCGGGGATTTGCTCGACGCCGCGGTGAGCAAGCTTCCCGTTAAGGAAGACCAGGAATACAACGACGACGTCATCAAGGTGGCGCTGATCGGTCGGCCGAACGTCGGCAAGTCGTCGCTCGTGAACGCGATTCTCGGAGAAGAGCGCGTCATCGTCAGCAACATTGCCGGCACGACGCGCGACGCGATCGATACCCCGTTCGAGAAGGACGGCCAGAAATACGTGCTGATCGATACGGCCGGCATGCGCAAGCGCGGCAAGGTGTACGAATCGACGGAGAAATACAGCGTCATGCGGGCGATGCAGGCGATCGAGCGCGCGGACGTCGTGCTGGTCGTCATCAACGGGGAAGAAGGCATCATCGAGCAGGACAAACATATTGCAGGCTATGCGCACGAGAACGGCAAAGCCGCCATTTTCGTCGTAAACAAGTGGGACGTCGTCGAGAAGGACGACAAGACGATGCAGCATTTTACGAACTCGATCCGCGAGCAGTTTCTGTTCATGACTTACGCCCCCGTCGTATTTCTGTCCGCGCTCACGAAGCAGCGTCTGACGAAGCTGTTCCCTGTCATCAATCACGTGGCCGAGCAGCATGCGCTTCGCGTACCGACGAACGTGCTGAACGACATTTTGAGCGACGCGATCGCGATCAACCCTCCTCCGACGGACAAAGGACGCAGGCTGCGCATCAACTATGGGACGCAGATTGCCGTCAAACCGCCGACGATGCTCATATTCGTCAACGACCCCGAATTGATGCACTTCTCTTATGAGCGTTATCTGGAGAACAAGATTCGGGCGGCATTCGCGTTCGAGGGCACGCCGCTCAGGCTGTTCACCCGCAAGAAGTCCGATCAAGAATAGGGGAGACCGTACGTGTTGAACACGATTATCGCGATTATCGTCAGTTATTTGCTCGGCTCGATCTCATTCAGCATTCTCGCCGCCCGTTGGCTCAAGAAGATCGACATCCGCGAGCACGGCAGCGGCAATGCGGGAGCGACGAACACGCTGCGCGTGCTGGGCAAAGGGCCGGCCATCGGCGTCTTCTTGCTCGACATTGCCAAAGGCTCTGCGGGCGTGCTCATCGGCCTATGGCTCGGAGAGGGGAATGCGGCTGTGGAAGTCGCATGCGGCTTGGCCGCGATCGGGGGCCACAACTGGCCGATCTACTTCCGGTTCAAGGGGGGGAAGGGAATCGCCACGACGATCGGCGCGTTGGTCGTATGGGCGTTCCTTCCGACGCTGATCGCCGGCATCGCGGCCATTCTCGTCATCGCGCTGACCCGGTACGTATCGCTCGGCTCGATGATTTTCGCCGTGTTGCTTCCGGTCTTCGTTTTTCTGTTCGACAAGGACCCGGCATTCCTGTGGGGCGCGCTTGTCGTAGCCGTGCTGGCGATCGTCCGGCACCGCAAAAATATCGTGAAGCTGATCAACGGCACGGAAAATAAACTCGGCAGCGGCAAAAAGGGTGAACCTCATGGCGCTTAAGAAAGTGGCCGTCCTGGTGGCGGGAAGCTGGGGAACGGCGCTTGCGCGCGTGCTCGCGGACAATGGACACCGCGTCCTGCTCTGGACGCGCAATCCGGCTCAGGCCGACGAAATCAACCGGCTGCGCCGCAACGAGAAGTTTCTTCCCGGCGCGGAAATTCCGGAGGGCATCGCGGCGACGACCGATATGGCGGAAGCCGTTCAGGACGCGGAAGCGGTTCTGTTCGTGTCCCCGTCTTCGGCGATGCGCGACGTCGCCCGCCAGGCGGCCGGCTACATACGCGAAGACGCGCTTGTTATCCATGCGACCAAAGGCTTCGAAACCGACAGCTTAAAACGGATGTCCACCGTGCTGTCGGAGGAACTGGGCCGATCCGAGCAGCATATCGTTGTCCTGTCGGGACCAAGCCATGCGGAAGAGGTCATTCGGCGGCACCCGACGACGATCGTCGTTGCGGCCAAGGAGATCTCCTGCGCGGAGGCGGCTCAGGATCTGTTCATGAACAGCTCGTATTTCCGCGTCTATACGAATCCGGACAGCGTCGGAGTCGAGACGGCCGGAGCGATCAAAAACATCATTGCGCTGGGAGCGGGGCTGTCGGACGGACTCGGCTACGGCGACAACGCCAAAGCGGCGCTGATTACGCGGGGCTTGGCGGAGATCGCCAGGCTGGGCGAAGCGATGGGCGCCAATACCCTTACATTCGCGGGGCTCGCCGGCGTCGGGGATTTGATCGTTACCTGCACGAGTCAGCACAGCCGCAACTGGCGGGCAGGCTCCATGCTCGCTCAGGGGTTGCCCCTGGACGAAGTGCTGGAGCGGATGGGGATGGTCGTCGAGGGCGTCCGGACGACGAAGTCGGCGCACGTGCTCGCCCGTCGCCACGGCGTCGAAATGCCGATCACGGATCAATTGTACGCCGTGCTGTTCGAAGGTCGGCCTCCGGGACAGGCGGTGGAGGCGCTGATGGGGCGCGTGAAGACGCACGAGATCGAAGAGGTCGCTTCGGAAGTCCGTCGCGGCCGCACATTGGGTTAATGTCCGCAAGGAAATGAGAATCGCCCACACCTTCCCGTTTTTCTCCTCATAGGATGCAGTGCAAATACCCGGAGGAGGGGAAGTATGGACAAATTTCCGAAGGATCTGCTTGGCGCGGTCAACAAGAAAGCCGGCAAAAACATTTCCGAGAAATCGATCAAAAAAATCGCGGGCGGCGTGACGCCGGGCACAATGCAGAGCGACGCGCAGATGAAGCAGCTGATCAAGCAAGTGTCCGCGATGGCGAACATCCCGGTATCCGACGAGACGGTCAAGGAGATCATCAGCACCGTGAAGAAAAGCGGGATGAACCTGAACAGCCTGGAGTCGCTCGTCAAGATGATGGTCAAGAAGTAACCTGCCCGCGTGTCGCCGCTTGCCGAAGCTGGCGCGCGCGGGTTTTCTTTCGGCCGCGAAGGCTCGTCTTTTGTCATCTTTCGTGTCGAATGGTATAATATAAAGCATTTGAGCGGATTGGGAGAGGGAGGCGACAAATGATGGTTCTTATGCTGCAAGCCTATGCGGCGGCCAAGCTGGATCCGATGAGCAAGATGTGGATGTCGTTCGTCGGGATCGGATTGATGGTCATCGCGGCTCTTATTATTACATACGCCCGCAACAAGACGAAGGGCTGGGTTCGCCTGGTGCTTACGCTCATCGCGGTCGTCGTGCTGATCTACGGCATGATCTGCGGTCTGATTTCTATTATATAGCGCTTATCATTAAAACGGGGGTCGGCTGGCATGATTACTTTAACGGGACGAACCCTCACGAAATCCGTCGAAACGCAAATCGGCAAAAGCCTGCTCAAGATCGCCCAAGAATCGTCCGTAGACTGGCAATTCAATTGCTCCAGGGGCACTTGCGCGAGATGCCGCTGCATCGTACAGGAAGGCGCGGAGCTGCTCTCCGAGTCGAGCGACGCGGAGTGGGATCGGCTCGGACCGGATGAACTGGACGCCGGTTACCGGCTCGGATGCCAGGCGATCGTCGAACGGGAAGGCGTCATTAAAGCCGTTAACAAAACGTATTTCTAAGTCAGAATGGAAGTGGCCGTTATGGAGAGCGATGTTCCGATAGACGCCTTGGCCGAGCTTGCCTCGGCGCTTGGAAGCGGGGAAGTCCGCTACGTGGTCGGAGGCAGCACGGGGCTGGCGCTCCGGGGGGCGGATCTGGGACGGCCGCCTCGGGATCTCGACATTTACGTCGACGAACAGGATGTCGGGCTTGCCCATCGTCTGCTCGCCGCTTACGAATTGGACGTTCCGGAGAACAGCGTGACGGACCGGTACCGTTCCACGCTGTCGCATTACCGGATAGCGGGGGCGATGGTCGAGCTGGTCGGCGGATTTCGCGTGTCGGCGAAGGAATCGGTGTATATGACGGAAGTGAGAGAGGTTCTGTATCCGGCATGCGACCGGATCGAGATCGGCGATATCGGGCTGCCGGTCGTTCCGCTCGGACACGAGCTGATCTTTAATTTGCTTCGGGAGCGGCCGGACCGGGCGGAGATTGCGGGCATGCTGATTGCCGCGGACCCGGGCAGGCATGTGCCGAAGCTGCGAACGCTTCTGGAACGGAACCGGCTGGCTCCGCAAGTGACCGAACAAGCGCTCCGGCTCGCGGAAGCGTCCGCTTCGGGGGAGGAAGGGCTGTGACCCGGCGGCACGAAGTTACATTCGAGCCGGACGGGCGGAGCGCATCCGTCCGGCCCGGATCGACGCTGCTGGAAGCTTCGCGCCGTGCTGGCGTGTCGATTCGCACGCGCTGCGGCGGCGTGGCCGGCTGTCTGATGTGCAAGGTGAACGTGTCGGCCGAGCAGGCGGCCTCCCTGAGCCCGCCGACGCAGGCCGAGATTCGCAAGCTGGGTTCGCTGCTGTCCGAGGGCGTTCGACTGTCGTGCCAGGCACGAGCGCAGGGCGACGTTACCGTAACCGTGCCCGAAGATCCGCTGAAGGCGGCGATTCGCAAGAAGCTGGCGGAACAGCAGCAGGAGAACGATTGGTGGAGTTAGAGGGAATGCAGGGGGACTGACAAATGAAGGTTCGTTTTTGGCAAACATCCGGATTGGCGCTTGCGGCGCTGCTGCTTGTCGCTCTGACGGGCTGTCTCTATCCGGAGGACAGGACGCCGCGCAACGACGCGACGGCCAGAGAGGCGGTGCTGACGGTCCAGGACGCCGTTGACCGCTATAAGGAACAGACCGGCGTGCTGCCGATCCAGAACGCGGACGAGACGGTTCCGCTCTACGAGAAGTACAAAGTCGATCTCGGCAAGCTTAAGAGAATGGGGTATATCGGCCGCATTCCTTCCGCGGCTTTCGAGAACGGCGGCAATTATCAGTTTCTGGTCGTCGACGAGGAGACGAAACCTCTCGTCAGACTGCTCGACGTGACCGCGTTCCAGGCGGTGGATAGCGTGCAGAAGAAGATGGATCAATATCGCTCGTCCAGGGGCAATCGCCTTGCCGCGGGAGACGAGATGTATCCCGGGTTGCGCTCGGTCGATTTTGCCAAGCTGGGCATGAAGGATCCGGGAGTTCGCAGCATGTTTTCGAATCAGACGCTGAACTGGCTCGTGGACGAACAAGGGAAAGTGTATGCGGACTACGGCATCGACATCGCGACGGCGGCGAAGAAGGCGGGAACGGAACCGGCTTCGAACGAAGATCTTCGGCGCGTCCTGGTCGAGGAGTCCTATTACGTGCCCGTGCGTTCCCCGGAATACCGCTGGATCGACGGAGACCCTCAAGCTATCGTTCCGTGAGGAACATCTTAATTTGATAAAAAGATGAAGAGAGATGACATACGTGTCTCTCTTTTTTCATATGCTCATGAGGGAAACAAAGGAGTACCCGGCAGGCGAGGGCTTGCCGGCAAACATTTTGTGCGGGCGGCGTCATATTCGTGGCAATCGCACATACAATGTTACCAGTCCAAGTTCGTGTACGAGTTCCGCCCTGACGGCGGGTCACGAAAGTTTCGCGATTACGATGGGAGGGAATCTCAGTGGAAAAAGTGGACATTTTCAAGGATATCGCCGAACGCACCGGCGGCGATATCTACCTCGGGGTCGTGGGTGCCGTCCGCACGGGCAAATCGACCTTTATCAAACGGTTTATGGAAACCGTTGTTTTACCTAATATCGCCTCGGAGGCCGATCGGGTCAGAGCGATCGACGAGCTGCCGCAGAGTGCGGCGGGCCGCACGATCATGACGACCGAGCCGAAGTTCGTGCCGAACAACGCGGTGCAGCTTAAGGTAGCCGAGGGGCTCGAAGTGAACGTGCGCCTGGTCGATTGCGTCGGCTATACGGTCGACGGAGCCAAAGGCTTCGAAGACGAAGGCGGACCGCGCATGATTACGACGCCTTGGTTCGAAGATCCGATTCCTTTCCAGGAAGCGGCCGAGATCGGTACGCGCAAGGTCATTCAGGAGCACTCGACGCTGGGCGTCGTCGTGACGACGGACGGCACGATCGCGGAAATTCCGCGCAGCGCTTACGTGGATGCGGAAGAGCGGGTCGTCAATGAGCTGAAGGAAGTCGGCAAGCCATTCGTACTGATCGTCAACTCCGCTCGGCCGAAGAGCGAAGAAGCGCAGGCGCTTCGCGGCGAGCTGGCGGCTAAATACGATATTCCGGTCATGACGGTCAGCGCCGCTACGATGGGCGAAGAGGACGTCATGGGCGTGCTTCGCGAAGTGCTGTACGAGTTCCCCGTACACGAGGTCAACGTCAACCTGCCGAGCTGGGTCATGGTGCTGAACGAGGGGCACTGGCTGCGTTCCGCCTACGAGAACTCGGTTCGGGAGACGGTCAAGGACATCCGGCGCCTGCGGGACGTCGAGCGCGTCGTCTCCCAGTTCATGGAGTACGACTTCGTTGCCAGGGCGGGCCTCAGTGGCATGAACATGGGCCAAGGGGTCGCCGAGATCGACCTGTACGCTCCCGACGAGCTGTACGACAAAATCCTGATGGAAGTCGTCGGCACGGAAATTCGCGGCAAGGACCACCTGCTGCAGCTCATGCAGGAGTTCTCCCACGCGAAGCGGGAATACGACCGGTTCTCGGAAGCGCTCGAGATGGTCAAGACGACCGGCTACGGCATCGCCGCTCCTTCTCTTGCCGAGATGGTGCTTGACGAGCCGGAGCTCATCCGCCAAGGCTCGCGCTTCGGCGTCCGGCTGAAAGCGACCGCGCCTTCGATTCACATGATCCGCGTCGACGTCGAATCCGAATTCGCGCCGATCATCGGCACGGAGAAGCAGAGCGAAGAGCTCGTGCGCTACCTGATGCAGGATTTCGAGAACGATCCGATCAAGATTTGGGAATCTGATATTTTCGGACGCTCGCTGCACTCGATCGTCCGCGAAGGCATCCAGGGCAAGATTGCGATGATGCCCGACAACGCCCGCTACAAGCTGCAGGAGACGCTCGGCCGCATCATCAACGAAGGCTCGGGCGGCCTGATCGCCATCATCCTGTAAGCTGCTTAATACGCTTCGCCATAAGCGCTGAATCGGCTATCCGCTGCCGGTTCGGCGTTTTTGGCGCTGCCGTCGGTTCCGCTCCCTGTCTGGATGGCTGCGGCGGCGTTTTGAGAGGAGTTAGCAGGATTCTTAGAACATCTAGGCTGGAATGGCGGTGTTTTGAGGGGAGTTAGCAGGTTTCTTAGAACATCTCGGTCGGAATGGCGGCGTTTTGAGAGGAGTTAGCAGGTTTCTTAGAACATCTCGGCTGGAATGGCGGGGCTTTGAGGGGAGTTAGCAGGTTTCTTAGAACATCGCGGTCGGAACGGCGGCGTTTTGGGAGGAGTTAGCAGGTTTCTTAGAACATCTCGGTCGGAATGGCGGCGTTTTGGGGGGAGTTAGCAGGTTTCTTAGAACATCTCAGTCGGAACGGCGGCGCTTCGAGGGGAGTTAGCAGGTTTCTTAGAACATCTCGGTCGGAACGGCGGCGTTTTGGGAGGAGTTAGCAGGTTTCTTAGAACATCTCGGTCGGAATGGCGGCGTTTTGGGGGGAGTTAGCAGGTTTCTTAGAACATCTCAGTCGGAACG